>Ga0081539_10000237_pt1 | contig 129370 bp, 107 predicted proteins | sample TabmetS4T2R2_FD_71023 | JGI IMG/M metagenome (GOLD analysis project Ga0081539, IMG submission 71023) | Tabebuia heterophylla rhizosphere microbial communities from the University of Puerto Rico - S4T2R2 | ecosystem: Host-associated > Plants > Roots > Rhizosphere ... | reverse complement strand
CGCCATGCGCGATGGGGTGGCGTGGCTCGCCCTACCAATTATTCTCCTCTGCGTCGTCTGCGCGGGTAACGTCCTCGCGCAGACGACGTCGCGTGGCGGCGCCGCCCGGTTCCGTGTCTGCGAGGATCCCTCGAACATGCCGTTCTCCAACGACAAGTTGGAAGGGTTCGAGAACCGGATCGCGGAGGTGATCGCAAAGGACTTCGGCGCCACGCCGAGCTACATCTGGTGGGGCCAGCGGCGCGGCTTCATCCGCAACACGATGAATGCCACGCTCGAAGAAGGGCGCTGCGACGTCGTGATCGGCGTGCCGAAGGAATACGACCTCGTTCGCACGACGAAGCCGTACTACCGGTCGACGTACGTGTTCGTCTATCCGAAAGGGAAGGGCCTGACGATCGCATCGCTCGACGATCCTCGGCTCAAGAAGCTGAAGATCGGCGTGCACCTGCTCGGGGACGACTACACGAATCCGCCGCCGGTCCACGAGCTTTCGAAGCGCGGCATTGTCGACAACGTCGTCGGCTTCAACACGTTCTACTCGGAGACGAACCCGCCGAGCGCGATCATCGATGCCGTTGCCAGTGGACGCATCGACGTGGCGATCGTCTGGGGACCGCTGGCCGGCTACTATGCGAAGCGGCAGCGTGTTCCGCTGGAGCTCGTGCCGGTTCCGTCCGGCAAAGGCGACCTGCCATTTGCCTTCGACATCTCGATGGGCGTGAAGAAGGGGAACGACGCCCTCTACGCGAAGGTCGAGCAGGTGCTGGAAAAGCGCAAGCCCGAGATCATGAAAATCCTGAGGGACTACGGCGTTCCAACGGTCGAAATGAAAGCGACCTCACCTCGATGACGACGATGCGCATTCGGTCCGTTCTCGCCACGTCTGCCGTGGCACTGTTGCTCGCGATGTCGACGGCAATCGCCGCACAGGACAAGCCCGCCGCTGCCGCCGCCCCGGCGACATCAGACACCTATCGCGAGGTGTACCAGGGATGGAAGTGGTGGCACGTCTACTGTTACCGCTGCCACGGCGTGGACGCGCTCGGCACGACGACGGCGCCGAACCTGACGGATCCGAACGAGAAGTTCACGCGTGCCGAGTTCATGCGGATCGTCAAGACCGGCAAGGCGAACACCGCGATGCAGAGTTGGAGCAAGCTGCTCGACGACAAGCAGATCGCCGAGGTGTACGTCTACGTGCGCGCGCGAGCCGACAAGGTTCTGCCACCAGGACGGCCCGACGAAGTCGGCCCGAACAAGGGTCTCTGGGAGCCACCCGCCGGGTGGCGCGCACGATAGTACATCTTCAATCTCCCGGCTCGTCCGCGCACCTCGATTGCATGCACGCGACGCAGAGTGGGTCGGGTGCGTCGTCTTGTTCGACAACTGGCCGAATGGCGCTTCGCGTGATCGCCGAACGTCTGGAACATCCCGAAGCCGGACTTCGTCTTCGCTTTTCACGACAACGATGAGATCGGCCCACGTATGTTGGCGCGCATCGCCAAGCGTACCGGCCTCACGCCAAGTGATTTCTAGCACGGAACTCGAAGGTCGTCCCGGCTAACTAACCCCATTGCCGCTTCGCCACGACGGCTCCCGGCCGATGTTAGCCCGCGCTTCCTTCACCGCCTGCAGACCACTGGTGAAGGACCATCGAACCTCCTTGTTCTTGCGCCTCGCGGATGTGCTCCGCATCCGTCCCCCCCGTTTGTTGCTCCGATGGAATGACGCGAGTTTCCTCAAGCGCCACGATTGTCCAGCCGTGGTCGTGAATCCAATGTCGTGCATACACCTCGGCCTCCGCAATGTCCTGCGTCCGCACCCAGCAATTGACGAAAGCTCCCGCCACGCCGTCGCGGTCGGCCACTTCTTGGCTTGGCATCGCTTCGAACCTCAGGTAAATCATGTCGGTCTAGCGACTTTATTGGAGTAGATCCTCAAGAGCGGGTGACGGCGTTGGTCAGCAGGAATCCTACCGAGGCGACCACAACCGAAATCCACAGCAGGAACTCAAGGACGCCGGCCCACTTGCCGATCGCCGAGGTTCGCCCGGTTTCGGTCCACACGCGTATTTTCTTCTGCACCACCACGTGCCAGATCAACGCGAGCGGCGCGAGTACTCCAAGCTTCAACCAAAAACCGGTGTTCGTGACGTACACGGTGGCCTCGGCTGACAAGAGCAGAAAGCCGCCAACGAAAGCGACGGCGAAGCCGATCCAGTTCCACACGAACAGTGCGTTCGAAATCTCGGTGGCTGTCTGTCGCCGTGCACCGACGCCCATGAGACGCAAATCCACCAAAAGGCTGGTCCCGAGCCACATCGAGAGGCCGACGAAATGGAGCCACAGGACGACGGGAGGCATCCATGACGAATCCCGGATAGCGACGCCCCAGGGCGTGTTCTCCAACCATCGGCAGTACGCCACGAGGACGTTATACATGCGGGGACGCTTGAAGTGGAAGAAGTGGAGAAGTGGAAGAAGTGGAAAAGTAAGTTGGAAGTTTTCGCTTTTCCATTTGTCGCCGGCTATCCCAGTCCCGTGAGAGCGGGCACTTCCACACTCACAAGAATCGCGCCCAGCCACAGGAGGATCGAAATCACAGCGACGACTCTCGCAGTCAGCGGCATGACCGGCGCGCGATCCCACGCCGCGAGTTTCCACTCAATCGCGACTGTGGACATCACGGCCAGCACGATGACGATCATCTTGAGTCGAAACGGCGTGACCGCCGCGAAGTTCCCGGCGTTGACGGTAAACAACAGGAACCCGGAGATGACGACGGCTGCGAATGCGACCCACGTCGACGGCCGGAGCTGTTCGGTGAACGCCGTCACCGTGCGCGTGTGAGTGTCGAACCCAAGAAGGCGCAAATCCCGCAGGGTGATCGTTCCGACGGAGAAGAACACCGCGGAGTAGTGGACCACCGACACAAAGCCATATAGCCAGCGGGAGGTGGCGAGGATACCGACCCATTCGGCATGTTGGACTGCTTCCCACATCCTCTCGTTTGCTGATCACCGATCGCCGGACCTGACAAGTCCGGCCTACCGATATCGCTCCCTGAAGGTGGACCTACTTCTGAGAAGGATCGCGGAAGACCGGCTTCGCCACCTGGTTGTTGTATTCCGCGAACTCGCTCGGCGAGCAGAGCAGTTCCGGAATGTCGAAGTCGGCCGGCATCAAATGGAGAGGCAGCTTGTTCAGCGCCAGCCACGGCTCCGTATACATCTTCGGGTCGGTGATCTTCATTGTGTATTCGATGGTGTCGAGAGCGACGCGATGATAGGTCTCTTCCACGACCAGCTGATCGCTGTGTGGACGGCCTGCGTGATCGAGCCAGGTCTTGGGAAGCAACCCAGTCGTTTCCACGACGAAGGTATAGTCATCCGTCCATTTGCCCACTGAGTAACCGTTGTAGCGCGGATCGGGATCTTTCGGCGCTTGCCGCCCATCGGTCCAGATGATGCGGTAATTGCCGTAAAACGGTTGCAACATGATCACTTGCTTGGGGGTCTGCGTCACGTTGAGCGTCCGCAATTCCCACAGAAACATATAGGGGAATCCCAGCGGATCGCAGTGGCCTGCCGGGTCGTTGGTGAGCACCGAATCCACTTGTCGCACGCCAGGGCCCGAGGGCTTGTTCTTCTTCAGCGCCTCGAGTCCTGCCGGTGTGTACGGCAGCGGCTTTTCGATTCCCGTTTCGTCCTCTCGCCCTCCCTCCGCACCGCGTCTTCCTGGCAGTAGCGCCGGATGTTCCGTCGCGCCACTGGTCCCCAGTGTTTGCACCGCGTCCCAGATGCCGGAGATGTCACGGCGCGGCGCCGGGCCGCTGGGCTTCTTGTCTCTGTAGGCAGCCCGCGTCGGTGGGATGTTGTTCCATTTCTCATCCTGCGCCTTCAGCCGAGGAGAGAACATGCCAGCCATCGCGACAGCCACGAGCAACACGACACGCCAACGGGCTCTGCCTCTTGCTATCCCGGCAGAGACCCTCGGCTGGTCGCCAGTATCTTCTGCCGCGCTTCGCGCGGCGAGTCCGTCATGCGGACTCACAACGACTAAGCAATTCGCCTTTCGGGCCGCATAACGGACGAGGCGCTTGGACATCGCCGCAACTCCCTCTCGATGCTCTTACTGCCGTTCCTTGAACTCGTTGCCGTTGATGACGATCTTTCCTCTGATCTCTCCGATTGGCTGACCGTTCTTGGCCGCATTGACGCCCAGGCTCACTTCATCCCCAGGCTTGAATGTGTTCTTGGTCCAGCCTCTGCCGGTCTGGGTCACCGGGTTCCACGCTTCCAGTACCCACGGTTGAACGACGCCCTTCGCGTCTTTGACATCCACCTTGACGAGGACGTGAGGATTCGTCCAGACATATTCCGTCACCGTTCCGGTCACTGTAGTCATCTTCTCCGTATCGAACGATGCGGCGCCGTGGTGGGCGAACAGTGGAGCGGAAAACCCGAGAGTACCGATCAGCGCAACGATCGCGAACGTCTTTGCCATGAATGCCTCCACGTATGCTCACCATCCATATTTCACGCCGAACTGCATGATGCGCGGCGCGCCGGTCAATGACGTGATCCGCCCGAAGCTGCCGGCGCTCAGCGTGGTGTTCGGATTTCCCCAGTTGATGTTGTTCGTCAGATTGAAGCTCTCGAGACGCAGCTCCAGCGTCTGCGAACCGAAGGCCACCACTCGCGACAATGCCATGTCGATCGCCCAGAAGCCGGGTCCGCGAATGCTGTTTCGTTCGTGGTTGCCGAAGGTGCCGAGCGCCGGCTGGGCGAACGCCGCCGCATTCAGATAGTTGTTCAACGTCTTCGCACCGTACGGGTCGTCGAGCAGCTGATTGACACGCTGTTCCTGGAATCGCTGACCGTTGAGCGAAATATCCCGGCCCGTCGTCACCGTGAGCCAGCTGCCGGAACGGGCGTTCAGGATGCCGGACACGCGCCAGTGCGAGGCGGCGAGCCGCAACGCAGACGCTTCGAAGCGCGGTGTCTGGTAGCCGACCGTGAAGTTGGACAGGTGCGTGCGATCCTGATCGCAATGCCCGCGATCCATCGACGGATCGGCCGGATTGGTGTATCCCTGCGCCAACTGTGGGAAACCGCCGACGGTCACATCGCCGAAGCAGCGCGAGAGCGTGTAGTTGCCATTGAGGCTGATCCCGGCATCCGAGCGGCGCCGGAACGAGAGTTTCAGGCCGCGATAGGTTTGCGTCCCGATGCTGACGTGAAGATCGAGGTTACCGATCAAGCGCGCGGCGTCAGGGTTCTCGCCCGATAACGTCAGCACACGGCGCGCGTCGACGTTGGCTGTCGTGCTGCACACTGGGTACGAGACGCCACCAAGGACACACGGACCCGTGCCGAGGAACACCGCCGGATTCAACTGCAGCTGATTCCACAGCCGATCCGAGTAGCTCCCCAGATAGCTTGCCGCCACGCCCCACACGTTTCCGATCTGTCGTTCGAGCGTGACGTTCCACGACTGGATGCGCGGCGAGTTGATGTCGGGATCGGTCGCGCCGAATGCGCCGAACGCGACGTACTGCGTATCCCGGTTCGTGAGGATCGGATGCGGATCGCCTCCGAGATGTCGATAGGGATCGTCGAAGCCTCCGGGCGGATCGATGACGAGCGACCGGTTGCCGAACGGCGGTGCCTGCGCGTTGATGTTATGGCGCTCCGCCGTCGGGAAGTCGTATGAGATGCCATACGAGGCGCGAAGCGCCATCCGGCCATCGCCTGTCAGGTCCCAGGCGAAGCCGGCTCGCGGCGAGAAGTTCCGCCACTGCTTGTTGAGACCGGTCTTGCCCGGAGGGAAGCCGTTGTCACCCGGATACAACAGCCCGGCCGGCGCATTGACGAACACCGTGCTCTTGATGTTCTTCCTGAAGTTGTCGATGTCGAAGTTGTAGATCGCGCCGTTGGTGACGTTCTGCCCGAAGTACGGCTCCCAGCGGATCCCGGCGTTGATGGTCATCCGGCTCGTCAAACGCCAAGCATCCTGCGCGTAAACGCCGACGTACCACATATTCATCGGCAACACGCCAGGACCACCGTGCTCGAGGCTCGCAACGCGGCCGACCAGGAAATCAGCGAGCCCGAGACCGGTTGCTTGTCCGTTGACCAGCCAGTTGCCTCCCGACCGCGCATGCGTGAGGAAGTCCATCGCCCAGTACGCCGTGCTGGCGCCGATCGCGAGCTGATGATTCCCATGAACGACGTTGAGGTCGTCGCCCAATTGCCAGGCATTCGTGTTGAAGATGCCGGTCGTCGCCGTCCCAGCGGAGATGTTGAAGCCGCCGGTGACCGCCAGCACCATCTCGCCCGGCTTGTAGCTGTACACGTTCGACCCGAGCGCGTGCGGATCGAAGAACTCCGGCGTACCGCGATGGATCGACGTGCGATTGAACGCGAACCGCAGCGCATTGACCATGTTGTTGCGCATCACCAGCGTGTCGCCGATCGCCAGCGACTGGGCGAGGTTGTCGAACCCCGGTGTGCCGGTGGTCAGCACGTTCTGCGATTTGCTGTACGGCGCCGGCTCATTGTGCGTCGTCATCATGTAGCGGCCGAACAGCGTGCGGTTGGCGGTCAACTGATAGTCGATGCGACCGACCGCCTGTCCCTCGGTGCTGTCGTTGCTCGTGACGTAGGTGACCTCGCCGCATGGATCGGTGGTGCTCGGCAGGCGTTTCGCCAGGTTCAGCGCCGCAGGACTGAAGACCGCCGGATTGATCTGGTTATTCACGAACGGCGCCTTGAGCGCGACCGGGCGTCCGGCGTTGCACGTCGGGGAAGCGAACGCGGTGAAATCACCCGCGAGCATCGCTGCCGTCGGCACGAACGCTTTCTGGTCCGCCGGCCGCTGTTTGACGACCGTGTCCTGGTAGGCAGCGAAAAAGAACAGTCGATCCCTCGCGATCGGACCGCCCAGTGTTCCCCCGAACTGATTTCTCTTCAATCCGTCATCGAGCGGCTTGCCGTTCACCCGCGCGGCGAACGGACTCGTCGCGTTGAAGCGATGGTCGCGCAGGAACTCGAACGCATTGCCGTGGACGACGTTCGTGCCCGACTTCGTCACGGCGTTCACCGAGGCACCCGAGTGCATGCCGTTTTGCGCGGACAGCCCGCTCGTCGCCACGCTGAACTCCTGCAGGGCATCCGGGAAGGGGAGCGGCAGGTTCGCATTGTTCTGCGGATTGTTGTGCATGGCGCCGTCGAGACTGTAGGCCACGCCGAAAGACTGGCCGCCGGCGACCGAAATATTGACGCCGCCCTGCATGCTGCGACTGTCAGCCGTGCTGGTCTGGATAGCCGCGCCGGCCAGCGTAATCAGATCGGTGACGTTGCGTCCCTGCAGCGGCAATTCGACGATGCGCTCGTTCTCGACCACGTCGCTGATGCCGGCGCTCTTGACATCGACCAGCGGAGCCGCTGCTTCGACCGCGACGGTCTCCGCGAGCTGGCCGAGTTGCATGATGACGTTGATCGTCGGCGTTGCGCCGACCTGTAGCACGATGCCGGTCTGCGCGTAGGTGCGAAAGCCGGCGAGCATCATGTCCAGGCGATACGGGCCGGTCGGAAGATTGGTGATGACGTACGCGCCTTCCGCATCGGTGAAGGCGGTTCTCATGAGTCCGGTATCGGTCTGCGTCGCCGTGACGGCGACGCCAGGGAGCACCGCGTTGCTCTCGTCGGTGACGCGACCGGTGAGTTGCGCCGTGGCCTGCGCCAGTGCGGCCGAACTCGTGAGAAGAAGGACGAGGCCGCCGATTCCAACACCCCGGAGAACGCGAGTCATGCACACCCTCCCGGTCGTCGATGGCTATTCGATTGGATCTTCAGTCTTCGAATCGCGAGGAGTGATATGGCAGACCCGACGATTTGTCAAGCCTAATTGAAATCGATAACTCCCAACTTGCTGATGCTTGATCCAACTCCCAACTCCCAAGCCGCGGAAAAGGGCAATGGGAGTTGGCTCGGGCGACAGTGAGTTGGAAGTTGGACGTTACGGTTTTCTATCGAGGAATGCGTAGTACGAGCTGGTGCCGATGATGTGACCGTCGATGGCCTTGAGGACCTCCTCGCGCGAAGCGCTCGACGGCAGCGTCAGCATCGTATCCAGCGCGTAGATCTTGAACTGATAGTGCAACGGTCCGACACCGGCCGGCGCGCACGGCGGGCGATAGCCGACGATGCCGCGTCCTCCAGTGACTTGTCGACTGCCATCAGGCTGCTCGGCGCCAACCGGTGCGCCAGCGGCGATCGAGGTCGCCGTCGGCGGGATGTTCCAGCGCACCCAGAAGAACTCCTCGAGGAGGCCGCGCATCGGATGATTGTCAGGACCGTTGACCGCGAGCACGAAACTGGCGGTGCCGGCGGGGACGTTCGTCCATTGCAGCGGCGGCGACGATGACTTGCCGCCGTCCGCGTAGCAGCTGAACATCAGCGGCAACGAGGCGCCATCGGTGAAGGCGGGACTCGTGATGTGCAGCCGTGGAGGCTGAGGACGTGGCGTCTCCTGCGCGCCGCCACCCTGGCCTGCCGCAATGACGCCCGTGTAGAGGAGAGGAAACAGCGCGAGAGCCCAACGTGACCTCATGGTGCCTCCGATTGGGGGGTGATGGTGGATGGTGGATAGTAGTTGCGTTCGACAGAACCACTATCTACCACCCACCACCCACGATCCAGCTAGCGCGCCGCGGTGGTAGTGGCCGGCGCGTTCGCGTCGTACACGATCTTGCCGCCCACGATCGTCATCACCGACGTGATGTCCTTGATCTGATCGGCGGGAACCGTCAGATAGTCCTTGTCGGTCACCACGATATCCGCGTAGCGCCCCTGCTGAATCGATCCGAGATCGTTCTCGCGGAAGAACAGGTACGCGTTGTTGCGCGTGTGTGCGATGAGCGCCGCTTCACGGCTGACGGTATGGGTGTTGACCACCGTTCCGCCTACCATCTTCCCGGTCACCGCCCAGTACAGCGTCTGAAACGGGCGGAACTGGTTGACCTCGAACGCGTCGGTCCCAAGTCCCCACATGATCCCGCTGTCCTGGATCTCGCGCAGTGGCGGCATGGCGAACGCCTTGTCGCCCCAGGACCGGTGCAGCAGACCGCCGGACACGATCTCGCGCGGGTGGATGGCGAGGAACATGTTGAGTTTTTTCATCCGCTCGACTTCCGCCGGCGTGACGTGCTCCATGTGCATCAGCGACCAGCGCAGCGGCCGAACCGAAATCTCCTTGTTGATCCGCTCGATCTGATCCAGCTGCGCGTCGATGGCGCCCTGAGTCACGGTGTGGATGATGATCGGGATTCCTGCTTCGGCGGTCGCGCGCGCGAGCCGATACCAGTTGTCCTTCATCTCCTGTGTGACCGGCGGCGGCATCGTGTTGTAGGGATCTTCCGGCCCGGTGTTGCTGAGCCGCTCGCCCCAGTTCACGTGGTCCTGCCATTCGTTGCCGTCGAAGTATTTCAACTTGGCGATGTTGGCGATCTGCTGATCCAGTCCGCCGGCGCCGCGGCCCCCGGGCGCCGTGCGGAAGCAGAAGAACCGCATGAAGTTCTTTCCCTGTGCTTCGAACTCCTTGTACAGCTCCTCGAACGTGCAGTCGCCGCCCGACGCGGTGAGTCCGGCCTTGTTCAGATCGCGCAGCATCGCGAACTGGCTGGCGACGATCACGTCCTTCGGCAGGTTGGCGCGGCCGCCGTTCTCCACGTCGAGGAACTTGGCCGTGGTGAACAGCTTGTTGCGGCCGGCGACGCCGGTGACTCCGGTCGGTCGTCCGTTCGCGTCACGCTCGATCCATGGGTCGGTCCACTTGTCCATGCCGAGCACTTCGATCGCCTTGCTATTGAGGTACTGCTGCGATCGCGTGAACTGCAGGAACACGGGGTTGTTCGGCGCGACCTTGTCGAGCTCGTCGCGCGTGAACACCTTCTTGTCGTCGGAGAACTGATCGGGCGACCAGCCACCCAGGTTGTACACCCACTGTCCGGCCCCACGTTCCTTGGCCTTCGCGGCGATCAACTCGAGCGCGCGCTTGCGCGTGTCGACGCCGTCGAAGCGCAACTCGAGGGTCCAGTAGGCGCCCTCCTCCTGGAAGTGCGCGTGGTTGTCGATGAAGCCGGGGACGACCGACTTGCCGCGCAGATCGACGCGCCGCGTCTGCGGTCCGGCGAGCTTGGTGATGTCCGCCGTGGTCCCGACCGCGATGATGCGATCGCCGCGCACGGCGACCGCCTGCGCGATCGAGAACCGGTCGTCGACCGTGATGATCTTGCCGTTGGTCAGGATCAGATCCGCCGACGGCTGCTGCGCGAGCACGACCGGGCCAATCATCGCCGCGCCCACCACTGCAATGCCCGCGAGCAGTGAAAAAACCGTTCTTCTCTTCATATGATGACTCCGACTTCCTCCGGCGACGTCAACCCCCAACTTCCAACTCACTGACGCTCGCCCCAACTGCCAAACGTTGGGAGTTGGTAGTTGGCTCCAGCGTCAGAGAGTTGGAAGTTGACAAGCATCCGCTCTACGCCGCGCCTCGTCCCCGCGCACCTGGCAACTGGAAGTTCACCTGTCCGTCACTCTTCACCGCGGGCTTGGCCCACGTTGCGGAGCCCTTCAATCCCGGCGCCGGCATCGACGTCGTCAACGTGAGCGTCTGCATCTCGCCCGGGGCAAGACGCGGGATACGGAACGTCGCGACGTTCTTCCCCTCGTTGTTCTTGACGCCTTCGTATCCAGTGCCGGTGGTGTTGGTGACCTGCACGCCGTCGGGCACTTCGACCATCACCATCACGTCCTCGGCGTTGAGGCCCTTGCCCTTGATCGTGCCGTTGGCAACGGTCAGCTGGTAGGTCGAGCCGCCGCCCTGCGCGGGCGTCAGACGCACCTGCAATGGCATGAGCGGACCGAGGTCACGCATCCAGTCATAGATGTCCTTCAGCATCGCTTCGGGCACGCGGTCGCGCGTGTAATTGCCCATGCGGATGCGATTGCGTCCCGGAGGGCCGGCCGGTCCAGGCGTCACCTTCGGTGCGTTGGGCTCGAACATCGCCCACTGCTCGCGGAGAGCGCTCGTGTGCGTGTAGACCATCTTCTTGAACCACTCGAAGTCGCCGTTGACTTCCGCCATGCCGTGACGCGGCGTCGTCATCGTCGCGCCGTGGCACTGTGCGCAGCCGAGGACCGAGATGGCGAGCTGCTGCCCTTTCGGCGCGTTCGGCGGCAGCTTCGCGCGCCAGGGTCCACCTTCCGTGGACGGCGCCGCGCTGGCCCAGTACGCGACGAGATCGGCGATCTCCTGATCGGTGAGCTCCGATTCGATGTACGACGGCATGCGGCCGGTGGGGTTACGCAAGTACGCGCGCACGCGTTCGAAGGTCAGATCGGATCCTGCCGCGAGCGCCGGACCCCAACCGCCCTCAGCGTTGTCGCCATGACAGTTGCGGCACGACGTGTTCCCGAGCGCCCAGACGGCCTTGCCGGTCTCGGCATTGCCGGTTGGCGCGGCCCCTGCTCTGGCGGCGCCGCCGCCCTGCGCGCGTCCCGTGATCCCGACGGTCATCACGACCGCGAACACAACGACTGCAACGAAAAGTGTACGCATATTGGTTCCTTCGCTGTAATTCGTCCTTCGCTGTAATTCAAAATTCAAGATTCAAAATTCAAACAGAACATGACCTCGAACATCGGTGTGAAAGCGCTGCGCTCATCGCGCTGACGTTACACCTCAGGAAGTGTTTGCATTTTGCATTTTGAATTTTGCATTGCATGTGTCAACGAGGTTCATCTACCCGGCAGGGAGTCGGATCCCATCCGGCGCGATCGGCGATCTTCTTGAACGGATATGTCGTCGCGTACGGCTGCGTCAGATACTGCGGGTCGGTCACGATCGAGGTCACCACCAGCCAGCGATCGCCATTGGGTTCGGTGAACGTCTCGAGATATTCCTCGAGGCGCGCGTTCTCGCCGTACGGCACGCCGTTCTTCCGCAGGTATCCAGCCTTCATCTTCGTCGTCACGACGCGCAGCTGTCCGTTGAGCCGTGCCGGTCCGCGACCCGCTGCCGGAGCGCCATCCCATGACGCCACCGAATATCCCTGCCACTGCGCCGCGAAGTCGGCCGGCGCCGCGCCGCCGAAATGAAACATGCGCGTCTGCGTGCCCGAGTCGACATCCATCTGCAGCGTGTTGTCGTCGGCCCAATGGATGTAGTAGCGCGACGGCACGCGCATGATGTTCACGGCGCCGTACGACTTGCACTCGTTGCCCTCGGCTTTGTCCCTGGCCGGATCCCAGCCATCGGCGACCCGGCGCGCTTCCGGATTCAGCGGCAGCATCGCGTACTCGCCTTTCGGCGGCATCGTCATGCGCAGATGCCAGTGCTCGGTGACCATGGAGACCCAGTAGCCGGTGAAGTCTCTGGGCGCCGATGCGCGCGCGGTCGGCGGCGGTCCCGCCGCCGCACGCCCTGCACGCCCGCCCTGTCCTTGTCCGCCGCCCGGCGCGGGCGCGCCTTCACGCTGGCCGCCCTGAGCGCCGCCGCCTTGGCCTCGTCCACCCTGCGCCGGGGCCTGCGCGCTCTGTCCGACGGCCACGTAAGCCGTGAACGCCAGCGCGAACGTTCCGATCGTCAACCAGCTACGACGCATCTCAGTGGGTTCTCAGTTCGTTCCGGAGGCGAGGCTGCGATACGCCGCCTCGATGAACATGTCCGTGGTCCACGTACCGGTGGTGTGCCCGTAGCGCGGTTCATAGTCGCGCGCCGGATGCGCGGCCTTGATCTGCTCGAGCGTCATCTTCTTTTTCATCATGTCCTCGACGCGATCGCGGACGATCGTCACCATGTCGCGGTAGTAGGCGACTTCGGCGTGATCGGCGAGCCGGCCGTGACCGGGGATCACCATCGTGCCGCCCGCGGCGTGCGCTTCGGGAACCGTCGTATCGATCAGATGATTGAGCGCCGCGATCATCCCCTGCAGGCTGCCGCCCGCCTTGAGATCGATCATCGGGAAGCCGGTGAGATCGACGAGGTCGCCGGCGGCCACGACATCCGATCGGCGGAACAGCACCACCGTGTTGCCGTCGGTGTTCGCCGTTTCGTGCATCATGACGACCGGCTCCGCGTTGAACGAGAGGCGCTTGAGCGGCGTCGCGTAGGTGTTGTCGGGCCACGCGGCCGGCGGAGTCGGCGAGACCTGTCCGGTCGGAGCGGACATGCGGCCGAGCACGGTCAGATAGGCGATCACGGACGCACGGTTGTACTCGATCGTGCCCATCGGACCGGCGTTGTAGTTGCGCTCGCGCAGCGGAACGATCTCGCCCTTGCCGGAGATCGTCGCGTTGCCGCCGATGTGATCGGGCAGGTCCGAGGTGTTGACCACGTAACGCAGCTTTCCCTTCGAAAGGGTGCGCACCGCGGCCCACACCTTTTCGCTCATCGACGCGATCCCGGTGTCGACGATCAGGATGCCTTCGTCACCGATCTGCACCGCGATGTTCGGACCGGCGCCGCTGATCATGTAGACGTTGCCCTTGACGAGCATCACTTCCACTTCGCCCTGCGCCGGACCGCTCAGGACCGGTGGCCACGCGGGCTGCTGCGCGCGGTTCGGCGCCGGCCCGCCCTGCGACTGCAGCTGCGCACCGGAGACCAGGATACCCAGCGCGGTCATCGCCGACGCGCAGGCGATCGCGAGACGCGGCCGTCCGCCGCGGAGCGCGAGCGTCATCGAGCACCTCCCCGGTTTTGCGCAGGCTTGCCCGCCGGCCGCGGCATGGTCTTCATTTTCGCGATGTACTCGGGGAACATCGTTTCCGGACCGCCGAGCCGCGCCTCGTATGGCGTGTTGAACTTGTCGGCCTGGTTCTTGTCCCAACTCGGGAGCACCGATTGACCCGGCAGGTAATGCGGGACTTTCCCGCGCGGAATCGCGATTTCGGTCGCTTCCTCGCACGGATACGGCGCCATTGCCAGCGCCGGATCGTAAGCCCACATCATCGTCGTGCGAATGTACGGTTCCGTCATGTACACGGGGTCATAGATGATCGACGTCGCCTGCAGGTAATTGCCTATCCGTCGCCACCGCTCGCGAACGACCGTGCGGTCGCTGCGCATCAATCCCCAGCGACGGAGATATGCCTCCTTGAGGTGCGTCGTCGTCACGACCAGCGTGTCGCCGTCCCATTCTCCCGTCGAGAACCCGCTCCACGAGTGAAGCGCGTTGGCTCCCGGCCGCGGGCGGCCATCCATCCAGATGGTGATCTCCTGTTCCTGCTGATTGATGTGGCCGTGGTACGCGGTGACCGTCTGATCGGCCTGCTCGATATCGGGCCAGATGCGCATGGCCGACAGCGGCCCCTCGAGCGAGTAGTCCCACGCGTGCGGGCGGCACGCCCATTCGGCCGTGTCGTATTCGTCCGGCGACCAGGTCTCCGTTCGCAAGCGTCCTGCGGCACTGACCGGAACTCCCGCGATGTCGCCGATCATGCCGCTGCCGTCCTGATTGCGCGCGAGCGGCCGCCACAAGCCGGAGACGTCGGTCTCCGCCTGGGGTCGCTGCGCGGCGAACGCGACGAGAAGTGCCACCGCGACCGCCCATACAAGCCGCCAACGCACGTCGCTTCTTGGCGGCTTTCCAGTGTCTCTTGCCGCGCTGCGCGCGCCGTGGCCCGCCATGCGAGCCACACCGTGAACAGATTTCGCGCAACCAGCCGCATAGCGGGCCATACGCATGTGCCTTGCTCCGATGTCGGGCCTACGGCCTACGGACGAAGTCCAAGTCCACAGTCCTAATGAGGGCCGCAATCATATCGAGGTCGAGCCCTCTCTGGAAGCCCTGTTATATCAATGGGTGCCGACCGTCGCCCCGCTCCCGACGAGTGCCTGCATCACGGCCGTCTCGAAGTCGTTGCGGACCTCGCCGCGGTCGGACAGACCGGCAATCTGCGTCATCATCACGGCAACGATCTTCTCCATCGGGTCGACCCAGAAATGCGTGTTGTAGGCGCCGCTCCAGCCGAAGCTGCCCTTCGAGAGATACGTGTTGCGACCCGCCGGATCGCTCACCACGCGCACGCTCAGGCCGAACCCTTCGCCAGCCTGGCGACCCGGCAGCGTATCCGGCGCAAAGACCGTCGACATCAGCTCGATCGTCCGCGGAGCCAGCAGCCGCTTCCCGTTCAACTGCCCGCCGTTGAGCAGCATCAGCCCGAATTGCAGGTAGTCCTCGGCGGTCGTGAACAGGCCGCCGCCTCCAGAGAAATACGCGCCGTTCATGAATCCGGGGTTCGTCTGCTTCTTAAAAGATCCGTTGCCGCGTTGATAGAGCGTGACGACGCGCGGGTTGCCGTCGGTCGGATAGAAGAACGTGTCCTTCATCGCGAGCGGATCGAAGATGCGCTGCTTGGCGAACTGGTCGTATGGCATGCCGGACGCGACCTCGACGACCCGCACCAGCGTGTCGAAGCCGTATTGCGCGCTGTAGGCCCAGCGCGTGCCGGGCTGAAAATCGAGCGGCACTGTCGCCAGCCGCGGCAACACCTGACCAACGGTCTCGCCCGGCTTTGCGCCAAGACCGCGACCCGCCTGCGTGCTGACGCCGCCGCTCATCAGGCCAGACGTGTGCGTCAGCAGATCGCGAATCGTGATCTCGCGATCCGGTGCAACGGTGTGGAACGGCTGTCCCGTGCGCGCGGGTCCGTTGCCGCTGTCGGCGACGGCAACTTTGAGGTTCTTGAACTCGGGAATGAACTTCGAGACCGGATCCGTCAGATGGACCTTGCCTTCCTCCACCATCATCAGGATCGAGACGCCGACGATCGGCTTGGTCATCGACATGATGCGGAAGATGGCGTCCTTCTGCATCGGCTTCTTCGAGTCGATGTCCATCAGCCCCTGCGCCTCGAAGTAGGCGATGCGTCCGTTGCGTGAGATCAGCGTGACGGCGCCGGGGAAAGTCCCGGCCTGAATATGACGCTGCATCAGTTCGGTGACGCGTGTGAGGCGGTCGGACGAAAAGCCCGCCTCTTCCGGTCGTGTCGCGGGCGTCGACGCAGGCTTCCCGCTGAGGCTGGCAACCGAGACGACGAGGGCCAGGACGGCGACGATCAGACGCTGACGCATGGGCGACTCTCCTCAGAAATCCGCGCGAAGAATACTACGCCGGACCGGCGACGGGTCGATATCCACTTTTGACTGAAACTTGACCGCGCTAAGGGGCTGTCTACATTGACCTTGTCCCGCGCGGGTCGCCATAATCCTCCGGCTATGACTGCTCGCTGGATCGTTCCCGCGCTGTTCGTGCTCGGCTGTATCGCGGCGGAGCGGCCAGCCGCCGCTGCGGATTCGCTCGTGCAGGCGGCCGCGAAAGGCGACTTCGCCTTCGTACGCGAGCTCGTCACGCGGGGCGGCGCCGACGTCAATGCGACTGATTCAGACGGCGCGACCGCGTTGCACTGGGCGGTACGGTCCGAGGATCTGGAAGCCACCGATACGTTGATTCGCGCCGGCGCCAAGGTCACGGTCGCGACGCGCCTCGGGGTCACACCGCTTTATCTGGCGGCGGACAGCGGCAACGCCGCAATCATTCGTCGTCTCCTCGAGGCGGGCGCAGACGCCAAGACTCGCGACGCGAGCGGTGATACCGCGCTGATGGCTGCGGTGCGTGCCGGAAGCCGCGACGCGGTCACGCTGCTGATCGATCGTGGCGCGGAGGTGGATGCCACCGATCCGCAGATCGGATTGACCGCGTTGATGTGGGCCGTGCGCGAGAACGACGCGGAGATCGCGAGGCTGCTCATCGCACGTGGCGCGTCGACGGCCGCACGGACGCGGGTTGGCGAGAAGCCAGCGGTGAGACCACCCGGCGCGGGTGGCGGATCGCACGGCGTCGGGATCGTGCGCAGTGGTGTGCCGCCGCAGGGTGAGCAGCAGCCGGCGCCGGGCGGCATGACGCCGCTCCTCTTTGCGGCGCGCGACGGGTCGCTCGAGGCCGCCAAGGTCCTCGCCGACGCAGGAGCCGATCTCAACGCCGCGGATCCGAACGGAATCACGCCGCTGCTGATGGCGCTCACCAACGGAGAAGTCGCTGTCGCGCAATTGCTGGTCGATCGCGGAGCCGACCTCAAGGCTGCGGATTGGTGGGGCCGCACGCCGATCTGGGCCGCAGTGGAGATCCGGAATCGCGATCTCAACAGCCGCACGCTGGAGCAGGGGATCGATCGCGCGGGCGCGATGAAGGTCATCGAGTCGCTGCTGGCCAAAGGTGTCGACGTGAACGCGCGGGTCAAGGAGTTCCCGCCCGCGCGCCGACACATCATGGGGCTCGGATCGCTGGAGTGGGTGGACATCACCGGTCAGACCCCGTTCTTCCGCGCCGCACTCTCCGCCGATGTGCCTGTCATGAAGCTGCTCTTGCAGAAGGGCGCGGACCCGACGATCACCACGTTCAACGGCACCTCCGCGCTGATGGTGGCCGCGGGCGTCGATTGGGTTCCAGCACAGACGTTCAGCGAGTCGCCGGCGATGTGGATGGACGCGGTGAAGCTGTGTCTCGAGCTCGGGCTCGACGTCAACGCGACCAATCAGATGGGGCTCGCCGCGGTGCACGGCGCCGCCAACCGCGGATCCGACGACATCATCGAACTGCTCGCGAAGCATGGGGCGAAGCTCGATGTGCCCGACAAGGAAGGACGCACGCCGATCACGTGGGCCGAAGGCGTGTTCCTCGCCACGAACTCACCGGTGGCGAAGCCGTCGACGATCGCGCTGCTGAAGAAGTTGATCGCCTCGCCGGCGCAGGCGCAGCGATGAAGCATCTTCTCGCATGCGCCAGCGTCGTGTTCGTGATCGCGGCGGTGATCGCGGTCGGTGGCGAGGGCCGCCTGAAGGCGGCCCCGACGACCCCAATCGTGATGGGCCACCTGAAGGTGGTCCCTACGAGTACAAACGCCGCGACGCTCGCCGCCAGCAGATCGATCGTGGGGGCCGCCTTCAGGCGGCCCGGGGTGACTGCCGCCGCGCAGCGGACGGTCGCTCCCGCAACAGCTCCTGACTCCGTGTTTCTCGCGCAGTACTGCATCGCCTGCCATAACGAGCGTGTGAAGACCGGCGGTCTCGCACTCGACACGTTCGACGTCGCGCAGGCGGGCAGCCATGCCGACGTCTGGGAGAAGGTCGTTCGCAAGCTGCGCACAGGGATGATGCCTCCGGGTGGCGCGAAGAAACCGACCGACGTCGTGCGCGAGTCGTTCACCTCGTCGCTCGAAGCATCGCTCGATCGCGCGGCTGCCGAACGCAACGATCCCGGCATCCCGGCGCTCCATCGTCTGAACCGCGCCGAGTACTCCAACGTCATTCGCGACCTGCTCGATCTGAACGTCGACGTGACGACGATGCTGCCGCCAGATGATGCGGCAGCGGGATTCGACAACATCGCCGACGTGCTGGGCGTCTCGCCTGCCTTGATCGAAGGGTATGCAGCGGCGGCATCGAAGATCAGCCGACTCGCGGTGGGTGACCCGGCAATCGGCTTCGATCGCGTCACTTACGCGGTGCCCGGCGACCTGTCGCAGGACGTGCACTTCGAGGGGCTGCCGCTCGGCACGCGCGGCGGCATTGTGGTGCGGCACACGTTCCCGCTCGACGCCGAGTACGACCTGCAGGTCTCGCAGGGTGGTGTCGCGCAGCTCGGTGTCGCGCGCGGCGCCGGCCCGCGCGTCGACGACCTTGACGTCACACTCGATGGCACCCGAGTCACGCTGCAGGGTCGAGGGCCGACCCGCATGAAGGTGGCCGCCGGTCCGCACACGATCGCGGCCGCCGTGATCGTGCGATCGCACGCGGGCCAGGCCGACGGCGTGTATCACGTCGACGGGCGCACTCCCGGCGTGTCGCAGGTCGTCATCGCTGGCCCCTACAACTCGACGGGGCCCGGCGACACGCCGAGCCGTCGTCGTATTTTCGTGTGCACACCCGCTTCGGCGAGCGAGGAGCTCCCGTGCGCGACGAAGATCCTGACGGCGATTGCGTCGCGGGCGTATCGACGTCCGGTGGCGTCATCGAGCCCTGACATCGAGACGCTGCTTGGCTTCTATCGCGAAGGCCGCAAGGCAGGCTCGTTCGACATCGGTATCGAGCGCGCTCTTGCGCGCGCACTGGTCGACCCGCAGTTCCTGTTCCGATTCGAACGCGAGCCCGCGAACGTCGCGCCCGGCCGTCCGTTCCGCGTGTCCGATTTGGAGCTCGCATCGCGCCTCTCGTTCTTCGTGTGGAGCAGCATGCCCGACGAAGAGCTGATTGCCGCGGCCACCAAGCGCACGCTGTCCGATCCGGCCGTCTTGGAGCGACAGGTCCGTCGCATGCTGACGGATCCGCGGTCGGAAGCGCTCGTCTCGAACTTCGCCGGTCAGTGGCTGGCGCTGCGCGAGCTGCGCAACGCGAAACCGGATTCGCCCGACTTCGACGGCAACCTGAAGCAGGCATTTCAACAGGAGACCGAGCTGCTGTTCCGGACGATCAAGGACGAGGACCGCAGCATTCTCGACCTGCTCGACACCGACTTCACCTACGTGAACGAGCGGCTCGCGAGACACTACGACATTCCCAACGTTCACGGATCGCGGATGCGGCGCATCACGCTCTCGTCCGACGATCGACGCCGCGGCCTGCTCGGGCAGGGCAGCATCCTCACGGTCACGTCGGCGGCGAATCGAACGTCACCGGTGACGCGCGGCAAGTGGATCCTCGAAACGCTGCTCGGCGCGCCGCCACCGAATCCGCCGCCCGGCGTGGAGACGAATCTCGAAAAGGATCCGGAGCAGGTCAAGGTCACGTCGTTACGACAACGTCTCGAACTGCATCGCCGCAGTCCTCAGTGCGCGTCGTGTCATCGCCTGATGGATCCGATCGGCTTCTCGCTCGAGAACTTCGACCACACGGGCAAATGGCGCACGCAGGATGGTCCGGTCGCCATCGATGCGTCGGGCACGTTACTCGATGGGTCGAAGCTCGATGGACCGGTGACGCTGCGACGCGCGCTGCTGGCGCGGTCCGACCAGTTTGCGAGCGTGGCCGCCGAGAAGATGCTGACCTACGCCGTCGGCCGCGCGATGCGTCCCGAGGACATGCCGGCCGTGCGCTCGATCACGCGCGCCGCGTCGCCGGATCGCTATAAGTTCTCCTCGCTCGTGGTGAACGTGGTCAAAACGCCGCAGTTCCAGATGCGGACCAAGGCCGTATCGCAGGATTGACGGTCCGCCTGAAGGCAGACCCCACAACTCGAGATCGTAAGGTCCGCCTTCAGGCGGACCTGGAGCCTTAACGTGAGATCGTAGGGTCCGGCTTCAGGCGGACCTGGAGCCTTAACGTGAGATCGTAGGGTCCGGCTTCAGCCGGACCTGGAGACGCAGATGTTCCTGACGAAGAAACAACTCTCACGGCGAACTCTCCTCCGCGGCATGGGCGCGACCGTCGCGCTGCCGTTCCTCGAATCGATGGTCGGCGCACAGACACCCGTCGCCAAGAGCGCCGCCGCGCCGAAGACGCGGTTCGCCTGCATCTACGTGCCACACGGCGCGACGATGGACAAGTGGACGCCGGCGACGGAGGGAACCGGCTTCGCCTTCACCGAGATCCTGAAGCCGCTCGAACCCTATCGCGATCGCCTTAACATCGTCAGTGGCCTCGCGCATCCGTTCGTGGCTGGCGCCGGTGGCGCCGACGTCTCCGCGGGGGCCAACCACACGCGCGCGGCTGCGGTGTTCCTGACCGGGTCCGTGCCGGAGAAGGGACCTCGGGCACACCTCGGCACATCGGTCGATCAGGTCGTCGCGAAGCAGCTCGGTCAGGACACCCCGCTGCCGTCGCTCGAGCTATCGATCGAAGAGTCCGTGCTCGCGTGCGAAGCGGCGTTCAGCTGTGCCTATCGCAATTCGATCTCCTGGCAGTCGCCGGACGCGCCGCTGCCGATGCAGAACAATCCGCGGCTGGTGTTCGAGAAGCTGTTCGGCGACGGCAGCACCGACGCCGAGCGCCGCTCACGTCGTCAGCAGACGCGCAGCCTGCTCGACTCGGTCATGGGACAGGTTGCCTCGCTGCAGAAAGATCTCCCGGCCGGCGATCGTCGGCGTCTGTCGCAGTATCTCGATGACGTGCGCGAGATCGAGCGGCGCATTCAGCGCGCCGAGTCGGCGGTGCCCGAGGATGTGAGTCAGCTCGAAGTGCCGAGCGGCGTGCCGTCGACGTTCGCGGAGCATCTGAAGCTCCTGATGGATCTGCAGGTCATCGCGTTCCAGTCGGAGATCACGCGCGTGTCGACGCTGATGTTCGCGCGCGAGCTGAGCACGGCGGTCTATCCCGAGACGCCGATCCGCGATCCGTTCCACAACCTGTCGCATCACTCGAACGATCGCGGCAACATGGATCGCTTCGCGCAGCTCAACGCGTATCACATGGGCAAGTTCGCCTACTTCCTCGAGAAGCTGCAGAAGACGCCGGACGGCGATGGCACCCTGCTCGATCACTCGCTCGTGCTGTACGGCAGCTCGCTGAGCGACGGCAATCAGCACAACTTCAGCCCGCTGCCGATCGTCCTGGCCGGCGGCGCCTCCGGTCAGGTGAAGGGTGGACGCCACCTCGTGTTCCCGAAGGACACGCACATGTCGAACCTGCTGCTGGCGATGGTCAACAAGCTCGGGATCGAGACGCAGACGTTCGGCGACAGCACCGGGATGCTGAGCATCTGAACTGGGTGGTGGGTGGCTGGTTGGTGGTTAGTGGGTCAGTAGTTCGTAGGGAACGGGACCTAACCACCAGCAACTACAACGACCAACCATCGACTACCAGCCAGCATGGGCAGAATCGTCGTCACAGAGAACGTCACGCTCGACGGCGTGATTGAACAGGTCGGCGACTGGTTCGGGCCAGCCCCTAATGCCGCGGCCGACGACTCCGACATTGTGGCGACACTTCGCCAGCACATGCACACACAGGCCGCGCTGCTCCTCGGTCGCAAGACGTTCGAGGCCTTCCGTGGCTATTGGCCTGCCCAGACAGATGACACGACAGGCATCAGTGCGCACCTCAATCGAGTACCGAAGTACGTCATCTCCGGCACTCTTGAACAGCCAGGGTGGGAGAACACGACGGTCCTGCGCGGCGAATTGGCTGACGAAGTCAGCACGCTGCGGAGTCGAGTCGACGGTGAGATCGGAGTCACCGGCAGCATCATGCTCGTTCACGACCTGATAGCAGCAGGACTCGTCGATGACTACCGACTGTTCGTCTATCCGGTCGTTGTGGGCCATGGCCGACGGCTGTTCGAGCACACGACGAATGTACCCAAGTTACAGTTGCTCGCGGCTCAGTCGTACCGTTCTGGCGTTGTCTTACTGACCTACCGACCTAACCAGACGCGAGCGTCGTAACCCGCCCAGCTCGAAGACCGTGAGGGTTGGGGACGACACCGAACATGCCTATCAAGGTTGGTGAAGTCGAAGCGCTCTTCCGCTACCCGGTCAAGTCCATGAGGGGCGAGGCTCTCGAAGTGCCGACCTTGGCTGGCACGGTGTTCCCGGCGACCGGCGCTTGGCCTTCCATCGGATTGACGTCGCGGCGGCTTCCCCTGGTTGACCGCCTCCAAGCTTCCGGAGCTGATTCTGTTTACTCCACAGCGGCGGGACCCCGCCGTCGATGCAAGCCTCCCGACGCACATTCGCACGCCCGACGGAGAGGAGCTGGGTGTGTTCAGCCAGGACTTGGCGATGGAGGTGAGTCGGCGCCACGGCACCGTCACTCGACGCGGCCGCCTCACGGTGGGCCAGCCCATATTCTTTAGACGGGGGGAGGTTAGTGGTCGGTAATTGGTTGGTGGTCGTTACGGGAGAAGGAACCACAACCACGAACTGCTAACACCAACAACGAACCACCATCCACCCATCCACCGTCCACCCATCCACCATCCAGCTCAGGGCGTCCGCGCGATCACGATCTCGGAGCGTCCGTCGGTTCCCACGAGCGCAAACGCGAACAACGACCCATCGGGGCTGATCTCCGAAACGAACGCATGGCGATCGAATTGGTACGCGACGGGCACGGAGCCGTCGCTCACTGCAATCCACGCGATCACGTCCTGCGGCGATGCCCCGCTATCCGCGATCAGGCGCCGGTCGTCGGGCGAGACGTCGCGCACGTTCGCGTAGTCACGCGTCACCACGGCGTGGGCCACCGCGCCAGTCGGAACGACCGCCTCCTGTGCGTGGGCGTCGGATCCATCCCAGTTGTTCTTCGTCCAGATGGCGGCGCCGCCGCCGGACCATGCGACGAGTCGGCTGCCGTTGCCAGTCGTCATCGCCAACGTCCAGTCGGACACGCGAACAACGCGGACGCCGCCGATGACGCCGTTGGTCAGGATGTTCGAGTCGTTGAGCGCGAGGTGCTGCCCGTTCGGAGAAAAGCGCACGGCCGTCGAGGAGGAGCCCGCCTTGAGGAGCCGCACCAGCGCGCCCGTCCCGACGTTGTGGATGCGCGTCCGCCCGCCGCTGCCGTACGACAAACGGTCCATTGTCGCGATCAGCGTGCTGTCTGGTGAGAAGTCGATGCTCGTGATGTCGCCATCGGCGTCAGTGACGATCGTGCGCACGAGCACGCCGTGGAGGACGCGATAGATGTTCACGATGCGCGTCATGGTCGCCGAGCGTCTCGTGGATGTGAGCCGGCTCGTGGTGCCGGCGATCAAGCGATTGTTCGACGAAATCGCAACAGCCGTGAAGCTGATGTCGTTGGTCACGCCGGTGAGAAGAGCGCCGCTGCCGACGTCGCGCACCTCGAGACGGCCTCCTGCGCTCGCGTTGCCGAGCGCGACGAACAGCGTCCCGTCCTGCGAGAACCGGCCCTCGCGCATGCCGGCAAACGTCCAGACAACATCAGGCGGCGCGGCCGTGGCGGCCGCACCGCCTGCCATCACGATCGAGAGAGCCGCGATGAATCGCAGCCGTCGGGCAAAGTCACGCATCGTACGCCTCCGTGAACGTCTACCACCGCGATCCCGGTGGTGCTGGCGCGCGTGACGCACGATGACCGCCGGCCGCGCACAGCAATGAGGTCACGGCACGGCCGCGAAAACGTCTTTCCGATCTTCAGTCTCAGCCCTGAGTCCTCGAGCCTCTTTCCTGGCCCAGCCCTGAATCCTGAGTCCTCCTACCTGATTCCTACAGCGACTTCAGGTACTCCACGAGGTCGGCCTTCTGCGCCTCGGTCAATCCCAGCCCGAACAACGAATCGTAGTGATTGACGACCGACAGCAGGTCTGGTGCGCTTCCGTCGTGGAAGTACGCTCGACGCCGCTGCAGGCCGCGCAACGGTGTCGTGCGGTACTTGCCCGTTGCCGACTTCTCCGCATACGTCGGATCCATACCGACTTCGGAAGCGTCGTGCAGGAACGGCACCGTCGGATCCGGACCGCTGAGAACGTCGGTGAACGTCGATCCCTTATGACAGGTAGCGCACCCTGCCTCCCCGTGGAAAAGTCCCTCGCCGCGATCGGCCGCGGCCTGATTGAAGCTGCCCTTCGGAGCCTTCGGCGTCCGCAGACTCAGTTGATACGCGAGCAACGCCGGAAGCCTGGGTGTGACCAGATCCGGTGTCTGCGAGATCGTCAACGGGAGTCGTGGATCGCTGAAGTTGCCCTGTCCGCCCATCTGACCGACGCCGACGTAGCTATTCCAGTACGAGATCACTCCGTCGCCGTTATACGTCTCGAAGCCGACGCCTTTCAGCCCGTACGCCGGCGGAATCACGACCGGCAGTGACGGAGTGTTCATCGGAAGGGGATTGACATTGGTGCCGTCGAAGTAGTGGTGCCGCGGGTCGTATTTGCCCGGACCCCACGTCAGGAGCTCCGCCCTCGTGGCGTCATCCAGAACGGAAGAGGGAGAAAGCGACACGATCTTGCCGACGTCCAAATCGCTGTTCGCCCAGCCGTCGAGACGATGACCGACGCCCGCCATCAGCGAATCGTCGACGGTCGAGTGGCACAACGCGCAGGTGATCCCGATGCTCGTGATCTGATCGGCGTCGTTCACCATTCCCTTCACGCCGACCACCGCGTTCAGCGTGAGCAGCGCGCGAGTCACAGCAGGATCCGTCAGTAACGACGGGTCGGCCTGCACGGCGGCAATGACCTCCGCCGGCAGTGCATCGACATCGACTTTCAGACCGACGGACAATGCCGTCGCGGGATCGACGCCTTGCAGCGCCTCGTGCATGCGCAGCACGTCGGTCCACAGCTGCTCGTCGCCGAACGTGTCGAAACGGAACGTTGTTTTGCCGTCATCGACACGACCATCACGGACGCGCTGGACTCCAGCCGCGTTGAGCTGATTCGCACTTCCCGCTCCGAATCCGCCGACCGCAATCGCCGCGGTAACGAATACGACGAACGCGGCACCGATAAGTCGCATGTGCACTCCTTGAAGGAATCAGGAATCCGGTAACAGGACTCAGGGCTGGTCCAGGTATGAGATCGGAAGGAGTCAGACCTGAAGGCCCGGGACCCTGATCCCTAGCCCAGCCCTGAATCCCGATTCCTGATCCCTGATTCCTGTCGCGCGCCGTGTGCATCACGGCGCTCAACGATCAGAGTCAGGCGGAAAGAAAAGGTGACGAAGATGATGGGATGCGCGCCAGCACGTGTGCAACGACGCGATCGCAGCGCGACTGCTGGAAGCGGAACGCATCTGATGTGGACGCGCCGGCACGATGGAGCAGCGCCTGCCGCAGCGCCGCACGCGCGCGCGACAGCCGCGTTTTAACCACATCGTCAGACACACCAAGTGACGCGGCGGTCTCCGTAGTGCTCAGTCCCTCCACATCGCGGAGGACGAACACTTCGCGCGCGCCGTCAGGCAAGGTGTCGATCGCCCATTCCAGTAGAGCGCGCAGCTCACCACTGAATGCCTGCCGCTCGGGATCGGGCGTCGAGCGCGAGGACATGAACCTCTTCACGTTCGACGCATGCGCATCCAGCTGCTGGTACCGTCCACGATTTCTCACGCGCGCCAGCGCTTCGTTGACGGCAATTCGCGTCAACCACGTGGCGAACTGCGCGTCTCCCTTGAACTGCCGCAGGTTCGAGAACGCATTGAGGTATGCCTGCTGGATCACGTCCTCGGCTTCGCGCTCGTCTCGCGTGATCGCGCGGGCGGCGCGATAGAGCCGCTCGTTGTAGCGCCGCATGATGAGCTCGAAAGGCGCGGTGTTTCCCGCGAGCACCTGTTGCACGATATCTTCGTCGCTCTGCTCCGCGGACTCGACCAGAATCGCCGGATCTCTGACGCCGATCGGATTCGTCATCTCAGTCTCGAGAGTAAAAGTCCCTGCAAAATGCACCCCGGGCGAATCTGGACGGCAATTTGACGCCGGGCGCAGAGATGCACGAGCTACACTACGCCGGATTTTCGCCCGCAGCACAGGAGTGCGTATGACCAGATTGCCCGCCCGGATCCCTCAGGTCGTTGTTTTGGCTGCGCTGTACCTCTGTCTCCCCGCGCTCGTCCACGCGCAGACCACGCTGGCGGGAGTGGTCAAGGACACGTCCGGCGCGGTGCTGCCCGGCGTGACTGTCAGCGCATCGAGCCCGGCACTGATCGAGAGGACGCGCACCGCGGTCACCGACGGCAGCGGGCAATACCAGATCGTCGACCTGCGACCAGGGGCCTATTCGGTGACGTTCATGCTGACCGGATTCGCGACCGTACAGCGGGACGGCGTGGAGGTGACTGGCGGCGGCGTGATCAGCATCAACGCGGAGCTGAAGGTCAGCGCCATCGAAGAGACTGTCACCGTCTCCGGCCAAACGTCCGTCGTCGACGTGCAGACCAGCACGCGGCGGCAGCAGGTGCTCACCAACGACACGGTCCAGGCGCTGCCCTCCTCTCGTGGATACGGGAACTACGTGGCGGCAATCCCCGGCATCAATGCGGCCGGAACGAACGTGCTCGGTGCCGCACCCGGCATCACGTCGAGCACGTTCAGCGCGCGCGGGGGACGCAGCGGTGAGGGCACGGTCCAACTCGATGGCATGAACGTGGGATCGTCGGTCGGCGGCGGCGGAACGTCGTCGTACAACTACGACATGAACAACGCCGCCGAAGTGCAGGTGACGATCGCCGGCGGCCTCGCCGACGTCGATCGCGGCGGGCCCGCGTTCAACATGATTCCGAAGACCGGCGGCAACACGTTCAGCGGCACCTATTTCGCGAACTATGCGGGCGAGTGGTCGCAGGGGAGCAACATCGACGACCATCTCAAGACACTGGGGTTCACCGATGGCGCTGCCTTGATCAAGAGCTGGGACACGAACTTCGCGCTCGGCGGCCCGATCGTCCGCGACAGGCTGTGGTTCTTCGGCAACCTGCGCACGGTTGGAACGTACGTCGACTCGCCGCGCAACTACGCGAACGCGAATGCCGGCAACGCCAGTCTCTGGACTTATGTGCCTGACACGAGCATCAAGGTCCGCAATGCGCAGTCGAACAAGATCGCCGGCGTTCGAACGACGTGGCAGGCGACCCCGCGCAACAAGCTCGGGTTCTACATCGACTACACGAAGAAATGTACGGGATCGTCGTACACGAAGGACAGCGGCCAGTGTCGCGAGCCTGGCGACGGATGGACGGCACTGGGCCCACCCATCGGACCGGGAGCGGGGACCAACTCACCAGAATCGGGAAGCATCTGGGACGATCGACAGCAGATCACGCAAGCCACCTACAACTCACCTCTGTCGAGCCACATCCTGCTCGAAGGCGGATGGTCCTCGATGTGGAGCCGATGGGGTGACATCCGTCCGATTGGCGCGCTGACGAAATTCATTCCCGTCACGGAACAGAGCACACTGGGTGGCACGCCGACGTCGAACTTCACGTATCACGGCTGGCCGGCGTCCGGATCGGTCGATCAGCAGCACATGACGTGGCGCGCCGCGATGTCGTATGTGACCGGTGCGCACAACGCGAAAATCGGATACGCGGCCGGACTCCTGCCGTCGAAGAACATCACGTATGTGGGAGAACAGCTCGCCTACCGCGTGCAGACGCAACTGGTGAACGGCGTGCTCAATCCGGCGGTACCGAACCAGATTACGCAGCGTATCGGCCCCAGCATGACGAGCAGCAAGGTCCGCTACGACGCGTTCTACGCGCAGGATCAGTGGAAGCGCGGCCGGCTGACGGTGCAGGGCGGTCTCCGCTACGAGCATGCGTGGAGCTGGTTCCCTGCCGGCGAGAACGGGATCATCGAGGACAACCGGTTCAGCAAGGCCTTCACCTTCCCGCGCACGGAAGGCGTGCACGGCTACCACGACATCACGCCACGCATGGGTGCCGCGTACGACGTGTTCGGCACCGGCAGGACCGCCGTGAAGGTAAGCCTGAGCAAGTACCTGCAGGGCGCTTTTGCGGGTGACGCTTACACGATCAGCAATCCCGGATCGACGTTCGTGACGACGACGACGCGTACGTGGACCGATGCGAATCGCGATTACGTTCCGATCTGCGATTTCATGAACCCACTAACGAACGGCGAATGCGGACCCTGGTCGAACTTGAACTGGGGCAATCCGGTCCAGACCACCCAGGTCAATCCCGACGTGCTCAGCGGGTGGGGCAGGCGGAATTACGACTGGCAGTTCAGCGTCGGCGTGCAGCAGGAGCTGATCCCGCGTGTATCGGTGGATGCGAGCTACAGCCGCCGCTGGTGGGGCAACTTCTTCGTCACGCACAACCGCGCGCTCGACGCGTCCGATTACGATGAAGTCACGTTGACGGCGCCGACCGACGCTCGACTGCCGAACGGCGGTGGCTACCCGGTGACGTTTCTGACGCGCAACGCGAACAAGGCACTGGGCGTGCAGGACCTCTATTACACGACGACGGAGGACTTCGGCGACGAGACGCATTACTGGCATGGCGTCGACGTCACCGTGAACGCCCGCCTGCAGAGCGGCCTCCTGCTCCAGGGTGGGACGAGCACCGGCCGCGGCGTGAATGACACGTGCGACGTGCTGGTCGGACGATTCGGCCGTCCGATGACGCCAAGCACGGCGACGGTCTCCGCCGGCGCGGTGATCGATGGGCAGCCCGCCTGCGACTTCACGGAACCATGGCTGACGGCGTTCCGCGGTCTCGCTACCTACACGGTGCCGAAGGTCGACGTGCTGGTGAGTGCCATCCTTCGTTCACAGTTCAACGCACAGCCCGGTGCCGACGTTGCGACCAACGGCTCGTCGCGCGACGCGAACTATCAGCTCAACGCCGCCGCGTTCCTGGCCACCACCGGTCGACCACTGCGCACCGGCGTCGCCACCGAAACGGTCAACCTGCTGCCGCAGGGATCGCTGTACGGCGATCGCGTGAACAATCTCGACGTCCGGTTCGCCAAGATCCTGCGCTTCGGTAAGACGCGAACCAACGTCGGCGTCGACCTGTACAACATCTTCAACTCGAACACGCCGACGACGTACGAGGCCGTCTACGATCCGAGCAACCCCTCGCGCTGGTTCCAGCCGACGGTGGTGGTTCAACCGCGTTTCGTGCGGTTCAACGTACAACTGGATTTCTGAGAGGGAGGCCTGCCCACGTCACCGTGTGGTGCAATAGTCCTCCGCGCACGGACCCGCTGATCAGCGTTGGCGCAACGCCTCGCTCGGCGTATCGCCTGCGGCGCGGTTTGGCTACACTCAAGACATGCCACGCGTCGAACGGACGGATCTCGTTGCGGCGTTGCGTCAGGTCCTGGTCGCGGGGCCGCCGCTGCTTCTCGCGGTGCTGTTTGGATCGGCCGCGAAGGGCCGCATGCGAGTCGACAGCGACGTCGATGTGGCGATCGAACCGAGGAAGGCGCTGACCGACTCCGAGCTGCAATCGTTGACGGGCGCCCTTGCCCTCGCCGCATCCGTTGACGTCGATCTCATCCTGATCGACTCGGCGCCCACTCTGCTTCGCTGGCAGATTGCGACACGCGGTATGCCGCTGGTCGAGCACAATCCCGGCGAGTTCGCTCGCTTCCGCGCGCGCGCCGCCGCCGAGTACATCGACTTCGCGCCTGCGCTTGCGCACCACGGTGAAATCTTCAGACGGCGTCTCGTCGAGCAGGGCAGGGCTCGGTGACCGATCCTGCACTGGTACTCGCAAAGCTGACGACGCTGACCGAGCACGTTGCTCGAATGGAGCGGCGTCGTCCCGCGAGCGTCGACGAGTTTCGTGGCGACGTCGATCGGCAGGACGCGCTGGCACTCAGCGTCGTCGTGGCGCTGCAGGAAGCGGCGGACATCGCCCTGCACATCGCATCTGATGAGGGCTGGGGCGTACCGGGATCGTACGCGGAGAGTTTCACGTTGCTCGCCCAACGCGGCGTGCTCACGCCAGAGCTGGCCGAGCGAATGGCATCGATCGCCTCGCTGCGCAACCGCGTCGCGCACGGGTACGGAACCGTCGATGTCGAACGCATCTGGCGTGAGGTGCCGGCCGGGATCGCGACGTTGCGGCAGTTTGCGGCGGCGATTGCCTCCTACTTGGGCAACGTCTCGTGACCCGTGACGGGTGAGTCACGTCCCTCTTCCTCGGCGCGCGCGGCGCTCAGGATGTTGCGCAGCGTGTTGTTACCCTCGTGGCACGCGCATTCGAGCGGTCCTTGCGTGTCGTTGATTCCGCCCGGATCGCCGCCGTAATACAGCCAATCCACCTCTGAGACGACGGCTGGCGGACGCGACTGCGCGTGGGACGCAATCAGCGACGCGTGACCAGGATGACGAGGAGCCATGCCTGGCGCCTCATGACCGCGGATTCTATAACCGTCTGGCCATTGCGGTGTGTGCTGGTATACGCTCCGCCCGACGCGGTCCGCCTGCAGACGGACCCTACGACTCAAGGAGCTCGAGAGGCCGCACCGATGAAACGATTTCTCACGCTTACGTGCGCTGCGATAACGCTGCTGATGGCCGGATCCGTTTTCGCCCAGCAGAAGGCCACCATCACCGGTGTGTCGGAGATTCCCTTCACCACGGTCCCGAACTTCCTCAAGCTTCCGGCCGGGGAGTACCTGGGAGAATCGGTCGCCGTCGCCACCGATTCGAAGGGGAACATCTTCGTCTATCACCGGCGGGACACGACGCGGCTGTTCCAGTTCGATCGGAACGGCAACTTCGTCAAGGAGATCGGCAAGGGTTACTACGGCTTCGAGTTCGCGCATTCGGTGCGCGTCGACAAGGACGACAACATCTGGACGGTCGACGAAGGCACTAACCTCGTCACCAAGTTCAGCCCCGAAGGCAAGGTGCTGATGGTGATCGGTCGCAGACCCCCGGCCATCGACGGCCCCGTGGTGTTTCCGGCCGGGCCGAACAAGCCGGCGGAGAAATACATCCTGTGCCGGCCGACCGACGTCGGCTGGGATCCGCAGGGCAACATTTTCATCTCCGACGGCTACTGCAACAATCGAGTGGTGAAGTACGACAAGGCCGGCCGCTTCGTGGCGCAGGCGGGGAGCGAGAAAGCAGGCTCGGCGCTCGGCGAGTTCAACCTGCCGCATGGCCTGCAGGTCGACGAGCGTGGCAACGTCTGGGTCGCCGATCGCACCAACAACCGGTATCAGGTGCTCGACAACAATCTGAAACCGATCAAAGAGATCACCAATCTTGGAACCGGATGGACGCTGTGCATTTCGCCCGGTCCGCATCAGTACGTGTTCCACTCCAACTCGAACCCGAACGGCAATCCACCCGGTTCCTGGGACACGACCGGTGAAATCTACAAGACCGAGCTGGATGGCACCGTGCTCGGCAAGTTCGGCAAGCCGGGGAAGGTGGCGCCGGGATTTCAGGTCGTCCACATGCTGGACTGTCGCAATCCGAACGAGATCATCCTCGGCGAGATCGAGTCGTGGCGCGTCCAGAAATACATCCTGCAGACCGCGCCGTCGCGCACGTCGTCACGCTGAGGAGAATGCCGATGAAACCTTTTGCCTATGCGCTCGTGACCGCAGCGTGCTGTGCGTCGATTCCGCTCGCGGCTCAGAACGCGGCACCGACCATGAACTTCGATTCGGCGGCGAACGTGCTGACGCTGCCGGATGACATCTATCTCGGCGAAGTCGGTGGCGTGGCGACCAATTCGCGCGGTGACATCTTCGTCTACACGCGTACTGGTCATCCGACGCTGTCGACGGCGACGGCGCGTCCGTTCGCGCATGGCGGCGCACGGCTGTTCCAGTTCGATCGCACGGGCAAGTTCACGCGTGAGATCGGCCAGGGCGTCTATGGATTTCTGTTCGCTGCGCAGGTGCGGGTCGATCCGCAGGACAACCTGTGGGTCGTCGACGAGTTGTCCGGAATGGTGATGAAGTTCGATCCGCAAGGCCGTGTCGCGATGCTTCTCGGTCGGAAGCCGGAAGCGGTCAACACGCTGCAGCGTGCAGGTGGGCCGGGCGGCGGTGGTGCCGAAGGCGGTGGCGGCGGACGCGGAGGACGTGCGCCCGGCGCGGGTGCGGAGCAGGACGTCTTCAACCGTCCGACCGACGTCGCGTGGGACGCGCAGGGCAACATCTTCGTGGCCGATGGTCGCGGAAACGCACGCATTGCCAAGTTCACGAAGGACGGCGTGTTCGTCAAGTCGTGGGGCCAGAAGGGCACGGCACAAGGCCAGTTCGCCGACGTCGACAGCATCGTCGTCGACGCGCGCGGCAACGTCTATGCGGCCGATGCCGGAAACGGACGCATCCAGGTGTTCGACAACAACGGCACGTATCAGCGCGAGATCGCCAACGTCGGGAACGCGCAGGCGATGTGCATCACGCCAGGCGCCAACCAGGTGATGTTCGTGTCGAACTCCAACCCGCCGAACGATCTCGACAAGGCTGGTGAGATTTACAAAATGCGCCTGGACGGGACGATGGTCGGCAAATTCGGCCGCGCCGGGAGGCTGCTCAAGGAGTTCGGGGCCGTCAGCGCAATTGACTGTCGCAGCGAGACCACGCTCTACGTAGCCGAAGTCAACAACTTCCGAGTGCAGAAGCTGACGATGCGGTAAGGCGAACCCGACAAGGTTCGCCTACCAGTGGCGCGGGCTGTGTCAACAAGCCCGCGCTATTTCTTCTCGAAGATCTGCGGCACGAACGTCGCGTCGTGCCCGTCGCCGGCGAAGGTATGGGTCGCATCGTCCGACCGTGTTGCGCTGGCGAGGTCGGCGTTCGAAAACCCGAAAACGAAGAACTGATTCGGATTGTTCGAGCTGGGATCGAAGTCGTTGTCGTTGGCCACGTAAACAGTGTGGAGGGTGTCACCATCGATGACGACGTCCTCGCCGAACGCGACGCCTTCCAGCTTGGCGGGTATCTGTGTCGGGTCCCGGCCGAGTCCGGTGTTGAGCGCCGATACCATATCCAGGAACAGGTACTTCTTCACCGCTTTTGCCGCCAACGCAGTTTTGCCCGTGTCGAGACTCACGTCCTGGGCACCGTCGAGATCGATGAGATAGAGCTTCTTGAAGACGGCTGCGCTGTTGTCGCCAAGTCCGGCACCGTCGCGTTCGTCGACGAGGAACACGTGATCGCTGACCGCGACGATATCGCTCACGGTCGTTTTGAAGCCCGCGAAGGTCGGATAGGCGTACTCGTGCGTGACGTTGCCCGACTCGATATCGATGGTCACGAGCCTGAGGACCTGGCCTTTCTTGTCTCCCCCATCCTGTGCCAGCGCACTTTGCATGATGCCAACCAGCGTCGACCCATCCGGCGTGATGGCGAGGCCTTCCATTCCTTTGTTGGCGACGCGGCCGACCGTGTTGTGGTTGATCTCGTCATCTCCCTGCGGAGACAGGTAGGTGACGCCGAATTTGGCGGGGAGGGTGAACACACGGATGCGCTGACCAGTCTCGCGATCGAACTGGTAGATATAGGGGCCGTATTCGTCGGAGACGAAGACACTCTTGCCGTCTCGCGCGACGCGCACCGATTCCGGATCGAACCGCGCGTTCATCGGCTCAAGCGAGTCCGAGCCGCTGAAGCCGTCGGAGCGACCCGTGAGATAGAAGGTGTCCTTCTTGTTCAACGATGGTGAAACGTGCGGGAGCCAGGTTCGCCCGACAGGCGGTAGTATTCGAGCGTGCGGCGCGGATTCGTTACCTTCGGTGCGCTAGCGGTCGTCGTCTCGACTGCGAGGCCAGGGTCGGCCGCTCAGCGCACGCCGGCCACCTTCGCGAAGGACATCGCGCCGATTCTCTTCAGTGCCTGCGCGTCGTGCCATCGACCCGACGGCTCGGCGCCGTTCAGCCTGCTCCGTTACGAGGACGCTCGTGAACATGCGCAGCAGATCGCCGCTGCGACGCGTGCGCGCGTGATGCCGCCATGGAAGCCCGAGCCGGGCTATGGCGAGTTCCTGAACGAGCGGCGTCTCAGCGACGAGCAGATCGCACGCATTCAGCGATGGGTGGAGCAGGGCACTCCGCGAGGCGATCCCACACTGTTGCCGCCGCTGCCCACGTCCAGCGGCCGCTGGCAACTGGGCGAGCCGGATCTCGTCATCCAGACTGCGCCATACACGCTGCGCGCAACCGGCGACGACATGTATCGAAACTTCGTGCTGCCCATCAACATCGCCGGCACGAAGTACATCAAGGCGTGGGAGTTTCTCCCCGGCAATCGCCGTGTCCTGCATCACGCGACGATGCAGCTGGATGCGGGCGGGTCGTCGAGACAGATGGACGACCACGATCCGGAGCCTGGCTACGAGGGTCTGATCCCGCACGCCGTCCGCAGTCCCGACGGTTTCTTCCTCGATTGGGGTCCTGGACACACGCCGTATGTCGCGCCGGATGGAATGGCGTGGCCGATCGCGGCCGGCATGGACCTCGTCATGATGTTGCATCTGCGTCCGAGCGGCAGGTCGGAGATGGTTCAGGCGACGCTCGGTCTGTATTTCAGCGACCAGCCACCGACGAAGGCGCCGACGCTGATTCGATTGACGAGACAACACCTCGACATCCCGGCGAACGAGTCGCGGTATGTGATCACCGATTCGTTCACGCTGAATGCGGACGTCGACGTCTATTCGGTCCAACCGCATGCGCACAATCTCGCGCGCGAGGTGAAGGGAACCGCGACACTCCCGGATGGATCGCAGCGGCCGCTGATCTTCATCAGGAACTGGGACTTCGATTGGCAGGGCGTGTACCGCTACAAGCGACCGCTCTCGCTGCCGGCAGGAACGACGCTCTCGATGGACTACGTCTACGACAACTCGGCGGCGAATCCGCATAACCCGTTCCGGCCGCCGCAGCGCGTGCGCTACGGTCAACGCACGAGCGACGAGATGGCGGAGCTCTGGTTCCAGGTCGTCGTTCGCGATCCCGCTCAGACCGAGACGCTGCGGCGAGCCATCAGCGCCAAGGTGCTTCGCGAGGAGATCGTCGGACACGAGAAGATGCTCGAGGTCGATCCGGCCAACGTTGCGTTGCACAATGGCGTGGCGCTGCTTTACATCGAAGCCGGTGACCTCGCCGGTGCGTCCAGGCATTTCGCCGAGACGCTCAGGCTGAGTCCGACGTCCGCTGCCGCTCACTACAACGTCGGCATGTCGCTGTTGCTGCAGGGACAGCGAGCCACCGCAACCGACCTCTTCATGCAGGCCTTGGCGCTCGATCCGGACTACCCCAATGCGCACGACGGATTGGGAGTGGTGCTCGAGGCCGAAGGGAAAGCTGACGACGCGCTCGGTCATTACGAGCGCGCGGTCGCGCTCAATCCGCGCAACGCGGAAGCGCAGGCGCATCTCGGTGCCGCGCTGCACGGGCGTGGCCGTCTGGCCGAAGCGCGCGCGCACTATCGCGCGGCGCTCGAGATCGATCCGACCAAAGCCTCGGTGAGACAGCAGTTGCTCGAAATCGAAAAGGAGATCAACCGCGTCGCGCCCGCTCGATGAACGGATGAAACCAGCGACCACTCGCGAGTGCCTGAGGGGTGAGGCCGCTGAACTGCCGGAACTCGGCGATCATGTGCGACTGATCGGCGTAGCCCATGTCGGCAGCGGCTCCCGCCCAATCGACCCGCGACGGCGATCCCGCGCACGTCAACCCTGACTGAAAACGCGCCAGCCGTGAGTACAGCTTCGGCGCGATGCCGATGCGCTCGCGGAACTCGCGAGCCAGATGCTGCCGTGACACGCCGGCCGCGTGCGCCATCGCTTCAACGGTCATTCGGCCACGGCGTCGACGGATGCCCGCTGCCAACCCCTCGACATCGACGGATGCAGTCGATCGACGGTCGTGCGCGAGATGCGTCAGGAGGACCGACTCCAGGTGGTCGATGCGATCCGCTTCGTCCATCTCGCAGAGATCGGCGGCCAGGCGCGCTCCGGCCGTTCCCCAGACATCGTCGACTGTAACCGCGGTGTCGGTGAGCTCCGACATGGCGACGGGAACGAACGCGTTGGCGCCCGCCGCCTTGAAGTAGACCCCCAGCATCTCCGGTCGATCGCTCCCTTCTGTTCGCCCCACGCTGGTCATCGGTCCCGTAATCGTTCCGCGCGGTGCACTCGGGGCCTCGTTCCAGTGGCCGTCCGCATCGCACGTGCGTCCGAGGTCGAAGACGATCGACACGTGTCCGTCGGCGAACTGCGGCGAACAGAACGTGGCATCACAGAAGGCGACTTCGCGCAGCAGCGGGCGCCGCATCGGTGTCAGAAGAGGGCCCTTCGACTTTCTCCGGTCGCTCGGGGCCGGGCCGGGAACGAAGGAGAAAAACGCGTAGATCTGGTTCCGCAGCGCCGCGCACGGTAGGAACTCGCGATACCACGCAATCGGGACTCCCACAGCCCTTCTATAGCACGGCACGTTCCATTTCTTCTATCCGTTCCCGCGAGCTGGGGCTAGTTTCGACACAACGGAGGAACACCATCATGCTTGGACGATGCCTGCTCACGCTCGTGATGACCACGATCGCCGCGATGTTTCCGTTCGCGCCCGCAGCCGATGACGGCCAGGCCGATCCGATCGTTGCGTTGGAGCGCGGTGCCCTCGACCGGTGGGGTCGCGGCGATCCGGGTGGGTACCTCGAGCTGTACGCCCGCAATGTGACCTACTTCGATCCGATGCGCAACGCCCGTATCGATGGACTCGACGCCATGAAGCAGGCCCTCGAACCGATCAGGGGCCTGGTCAAGATCGACAACTACGAGATGATCGCGCCGCGCGTGGACCGCGCCGGCGACACGGCGGTTCTCACCTACAACCTCGTGAGCCACGGCCGCGGTGCCGACGGTAAACCGACCACGGTGCGGTGGAATTCGACCGTGGTCTACCGGCAGATCGAGCGGCGGTGGCAGATCGTGCACAGCCACTGGTCGTTCACGAAGCCGGAGCTGAAGGTCGCGAACCCTTAGGCCGCTGGGGTCGAGAAGAAGCGGCGCGGACTTTTACGGTCCGCGCGGGCGGGCCATAAAGGCCCGCCCCGCATCCGAAACGCGAGTGAAGTTGCGATGAGGTCAAAACTTCATCGTCAGTCCCAGTCGCAGTAGACGCGGCGCGAGGATTGTTTGCGCGTTGCCCAGCGCCGGGCCGAATGTGTTCACCTGCGTCAGCACGGGATTCGCGTTCAGCGCGTTGAACAGACTCGCCTCCGGCTGAATCGTCGCTTTTCCAGTGCGGATGGTCTTCGAGATGCTCAGGTCCATCTGATTGACGCGATCGTTGTACGTGCTCCCGGGCTCGGTGAGTCGCACGAGCACGCGCGGCTGCACCAGCGTCGGCACCAGCGTGCGCGTGACCTCGTACGTGACGATGCGTTCGGTTCCGGGCTGGCTCTGGAACGTTCCGCTGAAACGAATGCCGAGCGGAAGCGGATAAGTTCCCACCAGTTTGAACTGCGTCAGCATCGGCACGTCGAAATCGCCGTAGTCGCAGAACCGCAGCCCTGACGCTGAACGATCCGGAACGGGCTGGCTGACGTAGTTCGGGTCCTCAACCTGGCACGTGTTCGACATCACGCGACCGGTCGATGTGCCGCCGTATAGACTCGCGCCGGCACGCATACGCCAGTTGAAGCCGAGGTCGAAACCGTTATAGACGCGCGTGTTGACGGAGTTGGTGTCGAGCTCGTTCACCAGACCGAACTTCGCGCGATTCAGGTTGTAAATCGGCAGCGTCTGCCCGTTGCTTCGAGGATCCGGCACCGTCATCAACGTGTAGTCCGATGGATCGATCGCGAGGTTGTCGGTCCAGATCGTGTGCGAGTAGCTGCGGCGGTTGTAGCTGGCCGACACGGCGAACCCGGTGATCAGCTCGTGCTGGACGCCGATGTCGCCGACGATCTGGTACGGCCGGTCAATGTTCGGATCGGCGTTCTGATTGCGTCGGATCCCGAACGCCAGGTTACCCGGAGGACCGAGTTCATTCTCCTGCGCGACGTCGTCGCCGTTGAGATCGGTCCACGTCCGACGATCGGTCGAGAAGATCTGCGGGTTGTAGGTGTTCGCGAAGCCGGTGCCCTCCGACTGCACGTACTTGCCGATGTTGCCTTTGATTGCCGTCTTGCCGTTGCCGAACAGATCGTAGGCGGCTCCGACGCGTGGCGACACGTTCTCCCAGTTGGGCACGTTCTTGATCTCGCCGAATTCGCGCGCGGGAACAAATCGTCCGGCGGGCACCGACATCGCGGGTACCGATGAATTGAAGTAGTCGAAGCGGATGCCCGGACTGAGGCTCAATCGTTTGATCGTCCACGTGTCCTGTGCGTAGAGACCGAGATCGGCATGAAGGTCCGTTCGGTTGTTGAGCGGTGTGTTCAGCACGGAAACAGTCGACGGGCGTCCGTTGCTGTATTCCTGGATGATGTCGCCGTTGACGTTCTGCCGTAGATCCTTCAGCCAGCCCCAGCGATCCTGCAGGCCTACCTTGAGGTTGTGCGCGCCGGTGACATACGAGACCGACGCGACGACGACGTGCGACGTGCCTGGCTGGTGCGCGGGCGCCGTGGCCACTGCGGTTGGCCGCGCGGCACGCCACGTGGTCCCGAGCACGGTGTCCATGTGGGTGATGTCACCATAATCGGTGCCGGGCGCGCACAAGGAAAAGGCCGTGTGACACGTGCCGAGGCGCACCTCCGGGCGATAGCGATAGAGCGAACCGATATACGTGTTGTTGTAGCCCGCTTCCACCAACAGCGTGCTGCTCATGGTGGAGGTCCACTTCGCCTGCGCGACGTGCGTGGCCGGCTGCGACTGGAACGCGGACGCCTCGGGCGCGGTCACCGCATTCAGCTCTCGATGGCCGCGAACTTTGTTGGCCCAGTCGAACAGCGTCGTCAGGCGATCCTTCCGTGTGAGCTGCGCCGTGATGCGCGCGGGGAACGACTTGACGTTGTTGTCGTCGACCGCCTGACTGCCGTCCGGATTGAACGCGTTGGCGACGTAGTTGTTGTAGGCCCAGTTGCGGCCGGAGGCGAAGAACCACAGACGATCGCGGACGATGGGGCCACCGAGGCTGTAGTTGACGTCGTACAGCTTGTTCAGCTGATCGCCGATGCGGATGCCGCGCGCGCGGAGCGAATCCGAGAGGTTCGTCGCCTGCAGATGCTCGTTGCCATACAGGCCGATGAACTCGCCGCTGAACATGTTGCCGCCCGTTCTTGGAATCCGGTTCACCAGCACGCCAGCCGTCTGGTTCTCGGCGGCGCCGCCGGAGACCTGCACCGCGATCTCCTGCGTCTGCGCCTCGTTGTCGTAGACGCAGGAGCATTGACCGCCGGCAAACATGGCGTCGGCGATCATCCCGTCGATGAGCGTCCGCGAATCGCGCGTCTGCGATCCGTGCGTGAGTAGGCTCCCACCGGTCCACATCGCGCTCGAGCCTCCGACGTCGAACACGCCGGTGCTCACCGCGGGCACGGTGCCGGCAAGCAGCTGGAAACTGCGCCCCGTCGGCAGCGTCGCGATCAGCTCCTGCGACACCACCTCGCGCCGGTTGCTCGTCTGGACGTCGACGACAGGAGTCTCTCCGGTGACGGTGATGTTCTCTTCGAGCGAGCCGAGCCGCATCTCGACATTGATCGGAGCTGTGAAATTCGCCTCGAGGATGATCCCCTCGCGGATGACGGCGTTGAAGCCCGTGAGCTTGAAGCTGACCGTGTAGACACCAGGACGCAGATCGACGATCCGGTACTGGCCGGCTTCATTGGTGACCGTCGTCTTCGTCCTTTCGATCAGCGCGGGGCTGCTCGCTTCAACGGTGACACCGGGCAGTACGGCGCCGGTGGCGTCGCGCACGAGGCCGGCAATCGCACTTTGCGCGAGTGACGTGTTCGGGACGAGAAGCAGGAGACCGAGGGCGGCGAGCGCGACGATCAGACGCCGGTGCGGCATGGGTTCCTCCTGTAAGCTCAACGGGCTGCGGCGCGGACCAGTCCGATCCGCGATCGCGACGGCAACAGCGAGGCGAAGAGTGCGCGGAGTTATAGCAGAGGATTCAGGATTCGGAAAGCCATCCGCGAATCGTCGCGAGAACTGCGTCGGTCACCGCGCGGCTGCCCTGTGTGACGGCATCCGTCAACGACGCTGACCGCGACCACAGCGTTCCGGTGGACACGAGTCGCGGCCGGATGTAGACGACGTGATCGGCAGGCGTGGGCCGGCGCAGCGTGACCAGTCGCGCGTCGGACACGATCAGGTGCGTCGCGGACAGCGGTGGACGCGAGGCAAACGCCAGCGGCAGACAGTCACTGATGCCGCCGTCGGTCAGCAGCAGCGGGTCGCCCGTATCACCACACGTCACGGGGATCGGCGGGAAGAGAGCGGGAAACGATGCACTTGCGCGGACGATGTCACTGAGTCGAACGCCTCGGTCGGCGCCCGTGGCGAAGTAATGCGGGCGTCTCGTCTTCACGTCGTGACAGACGATACCGATTGCGCGGACGTTGTGGTGCAGCCGATCGAAGGCGGCGTGTTCGAGCTGCTCGAGACGCGAAGGAATGACGCCGCTCGCCTTCGCGAGCGAGTCGGTGAACCGGCCGCCCGTTCGCACGTCGAGGCAATGAGCGAGCAGATGCCGTCCCCGGAAACGGCTGGCATCGTCCACGAGGTCATCGATCGTCAGCCCGACCGCTGCGTAGTACGCCGCGACGACCGCGCCGGCACTCGCTCCGGCGATGATGTCGATCGGGACGCCGTGCTCGATGAGCGCCTGCAAGACACCGATGTGGCTTGCCCCGCGCAGACCACCGCCGCTGAGCACCAACCCTATACGAGTCCGCGAGGCGGCATCGTTGCCTGGACTCATGGCCGTTCCATCGCACGCCGACGCCGTGAGACGGACGCGCCTATTCCTCCGCCGGCACGTCGACGAGCACGAAACCTTCTTTCTGAGCGGCCGTCGCGAGGCGCTCGTCGAGGGTCATCAGCTCGAGCGACGACGGCCGGCGGTCGGCGGCGACGAATGCCGCTGCGAGCTGCAGCGCATCTGCAGCGCGAAGCGGATGCACGCGCAGAAATCGGACGGCGGCCTCGCGAACCGCATCGCCCGGTTCCACTTCGTGCCAGCCGCTGGCGAGCCGCTTCAACCGCGCGAATGCGTCGACGAGATCGGGAGGATCGAGTGCGCCCTCTCGTTCGAGGCGGGTGATCGCGGAGGCGCACTCCACCTCGGTCGCCCACCAGACGACCATCGCGCGGTCCGATGACGCCACCTGCTGTAGCGCTCTCGTGGAACTCTCGGCGATGAGGAGAGGGACGACGGCCGAGGCATCCCAGAACCTCATCGCCCTTCCTGTCGTTCTTCCAGAAGTGCACGCACGACGGAGGCACCTTTCTTTGCCCGTGGCGGTCTCGTCGTGAACAGCTCTTGCGACGCTCGCTCCCGCGGCGCCCGGATGACTCCTTCGCGCACGAGTCGCGCCAGGCGGTGGTCGTTCTCAGACACCACACCGCTGACGGGCTCGAGTCTCGCGACCGGGCGGTCGCGGTCGACAATGAGAACAGAGGAGCCTCCCTTGACGCTGTCGATCAGCGCGCTCAGGTTGTTCTTGGCCTCGGTAATACTGGCCTTTTTCATAGAGCCATAATAGCTATTATAGGGCAGCTATTCAAGTCCGATCGGGCGCTGCGGCACGTTCACAGATGCTGACAACGGGGAAGACCGCTTCGGCGGATTCCTCCATCTGACGTCCCTCGGTCTGGTACCATGTTGAGCCCCGGTGATGGACCACAACCACCACACCCGCAGGCAGATAATGACGGCCATGGCCGGCGCCGCCGGCATGGTGCTGGGGGCCCCCCTTCTGCGTCTGGCCGTGGCATCGCCACAGGCCGATCCCGGAACCGCCACCGTCACGCGATTGAGCGACGATCTCTTCGTCGTCAGCGTGCCGGGCGAAGCGAACGTCATCGCGCACACGGGAACTGACGGAGTCATGCTGGTCGACGGCGCGTCGGCCCGCGGATCCGATGCGCTGTTAAAGGCGGTGGCCAATCTTCCCGGCAGCGGTTCGGTTCACACGATCTTCAATACGCACTGGCATCCCGAGCAGACCGGGTCCAACGAGTTGCTGGGGAAGGCGGGCCGCACGATCATCGCGCACGAGAATACGCGCCTGTGGCTCACGACCGATGTCACGTGGCCGTGGAACGGACAACGATTCAAGCGCCTGCCGAAGATCGCGCAACCCAACAAGACGTTCTATACGACGGCGTCGCTGCCATCCGGTGTCCGCTATGGGTACCTCCCGGATGCCGCTCACACCGACGGCGATCTCTACGTGTACTTTCCGAAGCAGAACGTGCTCGCGGTTGGTGACGCGGTGTGCGGACAGGGATGGCCGGTCGTCGACTACACGACTGGAGGATGGATTGGCGGGATCGTCGGCGCGCTGGAACGACTGCAGACGATCGCGAATACAGAGACGCGTATCGTGCCTGCGCGCGGCCCAGTGATGGGGCTTGCCGATCTCAAGTCACAGTACGACATGTATCGCGTGATCTATGAGCGCCTGACACAGCTGCTGAACAAAGGGCGCGGGCCGAGCGAAGCGGTGGACGCGAAACCGACCAAAGAATTCGACGCGAAGATGGGGAACCCGGACGAGTTCGTGCGACGCGCGTTCGAAAGCCAGTGGGCGTATTTGTCGCCCGACGCATGAGCTCCCGGGCGGCGTAATTCAAAATGCAAAATTCAAAATTCAAACACTGTGCGCCGGGCGACAACGGGGTGCGAAGCGCCGCGCTGCTCACTCAGGCTCGCCGTAAGCAGGTTGTGTTTGCATTTTGCATTTTGAATTTTGCATTGACACTTGGTCTCCGCGGTTCCCAGACCGCGCCGGCCGCGCAAGCGTCGCCCGCGGCCGCGCCGCCCCAGCTCGCTACTATTCAGCAATACTGCGTCGGTTGTCATAACGATCGCGCCAAGGTCGCCGGGCTCAGCCTCGAAGGCGTGACTGCCGACAGCATCGGGCAACATGCGGACGTGTTCGAGAAGGCCGTGCGCAAGCTGCGCGGTCGCGTCATGCCGCCGCCCGGCGCACGACAGCCGGATGCAGCCGCCGTCGATTCGCTGGTCGCGTTCCTCGAAAACACCCTCGATCGCGCTGAAGGCCAGGCCCACATCCCGAACCGGATCGTCCTCCATCGGCTGAATCGCAAGGAGTATTCGCACGCGATCCGCGATCTGCTTGCGGTCGACTTCGACGCCACCGAGGTCCTGCCCCCCGACGATGTGGCCGACGGGTTCGACAACATCGCCGACGCACTGCAGGTGTCGCCATCGTTCATCGAGCAGTACGTGATTGCGGCGCGTGGCGTGGCCGTGAAGGCCCTCGGTCGCCCTGATGCGCGGGCCGGTGGATGGACCTTCAAGGCAGGCCCCGGCATGCAACTGACGCATGTTCCAGGATTGCCGCTCGGCACCCGCGGCGGCATCCTCGCCAACGTCGATCTTCCATCCGACGGCGAATACGTGGTCGACGTGGCCGACATGGCCACGCACATCTGGGGCAACGGGATGGAGTTCGAGAACCCGCTCGTGGTGACCGTGGACAACAAGGTCATCTACGAGACGGTGATCGGCGGCGAAGAGGACATGAAGCTCTACGATCAGGTGCAGAACGGCGCGCTCGATCGCGTCAACGCTCGCCTGAAGAACATCCGCTTCACGACGACGGCGGGACCGCACAAGGTCGGCGTCGCGTTCAAACGCCGCACGTTCGCCGAGTCGGACGACCAGCTGCAGATGTTTACCCCCGGTGGCGGGCAGGATCGCCTGTACCGCGTCAACTCGTTCCAGATTCGCGGACCGTTCGATGCGACGGGTCTCAGCTCGACGCCGAGCCGCGACCGCATCTTCACCTGCCGTCCCGCGTCTGACGCGACGACGGAGGCGCAGGCGCGATGTGCCAGGCAAATCATCGGGTCGCTGGCGAAGCGTGCGTATCGACGCTCGGTGTCCGCCGAAGACGTCAACGAGCTGTTCGTGTATTACCAGGAAGCCGCGAAGGACGGCGGCTTCGAGGGCGGTATCCGCGGCGCGATTACCGGGCTGCTGGCGAGCCCGTTCTTCCTGTATCGCGGCGAGCACGTTCCAACGGGTCTCCGGCCCGGCGATACGTATTCAATCAGCGATCTCGAGCTCGCATCGAATCTGTCGTTCTTCCTCTGGAACACGATTCCCGACGAGGAGCTGCTGCAGGTCGCGATCGACGGGAAGTTGAAGCAGCAGACTGTTCTCGACGCGCAGGTCAAGCGGATGCTCGCCGATCCGAGATCGATCACGCTGGCGGGCAACTTCCTGCAGCAGTGGCTCGACATGAAGCGGCTCGACGAGATCGTGCCGGACTCTGCCGTGTTCCCGTATGCGTCTGGGCGATCCGATCCGCGAGAAGACTTCCGCACCGAGCTGACGCTCTTCGCCGACAGCATCTTCCGCGACGATCGCAGCGTCGTCGATCTGCTGCGCGCGAAGCACACCTTCCTCAACGAGCGAGTGGCGCTGCATTACGGCATCACCGACGTGAAGGGCGATCGATTCCGCCGCGTCGATCTTCAGCAATCGGCGCGGTGGGGTCTGCTGGGAAAGGGCGCGGTGCTGATGGCCGCCGCGTATCCGAACCGTACGTCGCCGGTGCTGCGCGGCGCGTTCATCCTCCGGCACATTCAGGGCGTGCCGCCTGCGAACCCGCCGCCCAACGTTCCGACCCTGGACGAGAAGGACATCGGCACGACGAAGGCGCTGACGATGCGGCAGATGATGGCGAAGCACCGGGCGAGCCCGACGTGCGCGTCGTGTCACGCGGTGATGGATCCGCTCGGTCTGGCGCTCGAGAACTTCGATGCGACCGGCCGCTGGCGTGATCGCGATCGTTACGCGGGCGCGGCCATCGATTCGTCCGGCACCCTGCCCGACGGCACGCCGGTCAACGGGCCCGACGATCTGCGGAATGCGTTGTTGCGTCGGCCCGATCAGTTCGTGCAGACGTTTACCGAGGGACTGCTGACCTACGCGACCGGGCGCAAGCTGGAACCGCACGACATGCCGACGGTGCGACGCATCGTCCACGGCGCGGCGGCCAGCGACTATCGGTTCTCGGCGCTCGTTCAGGCAGTGGTTCGCAGCGATCAGTTCAGGATGCGGAGAGTTCCGCAGCCCGCGGCGGCGAATGGAACGCAGACGACATCGACGAAATAACGATACCGGGCCACCTGAAGGTGGCCCCTACGATACGCGTAGCGTTGGGTCGACAAACGACAGTCGTAGGGGCCGCAGGGCCACCTGAAGGTGGCCCCTACGATACGCATAGCGTTGGGTCGACAAGGCGACAGTCGTAGGGGCCGCCTTCAGGCGGCCCTTCACGGAGAGACGACATGATTTTCCGGAAGCACATCTCACGGCGCGCGGTCCTGAAAGGCGTGGGGGCGACGATCGCGTTGCCGCTCATCGACGCGATGAATCCCGCCGCCACGGCGTGGGCGCAGACGCCGGTCGGCACGGCGCCGACGCGCATCGCCTTCATCGGGTTCCCGCACGGCGCCATCATGGACAAGTGGTCGCCGGCGCAGACGGGCACCGGCTACGAGATGTCGCCGATCCTGCAGCCGCTCGAGCCGTTTCGGAAGCATCTGACGATCGTCTCGGGTCTGCGGAACAAGCCGGGCGAGACGCCGGAGCCGCATGCTTACATCGAGTCGACGTGGCTCAGTTGCGTGAAGCCGTGGGACCACGGTGTGGCCGGTCCGGATTCAGGCGTGACCGCCGATCAGATGGCCGCCCGTCATATCGGCCAGGACACGCGACTGCCATCCCTGGAACTCACGACGTCGCAGGTCGGCGCACGCCTCGCGTGGCGCACGCCGACGCAGCCACTGCCGCAGGAAGGCAATCCGCGTGCGGTGTTCCAGAAGCTATTCGGCCAGGGCGACACCGATAAGGAACGCGCCGCGATCCTCCACGAGACCGGCAGCATCCTCGACCGCGTCAAGAGTCAGGCGACGCGGCTGCAGGCCAGCCTCGGCGTACGCGACCGCGTCATCGTCAGCGATTACCTCGACTCGGTACGCGAGATCGAGCGTCGCGTGCAGATGGCGGAGAAGGCGGATACCTCCAGCCTCGAGATCCCGGACGCACCCGTCGGCACGCCGAACGACATCACCGAACACTTCAAGCTGATGTTCGATCTGATGGCGCTCGCGTTTCAGGCAGACATCACGCGCGTGATCACGTTCTCGATGGATCACGAAGCGAGCATGCGCACGTACACGAACCTCGGGATCGCCGAAGCGTTCCATCCGCTGTCGCATCACGGCAACAACGGGGAGAAGATGAGCAAGCTGGTCCAGATCCAGCGCTATCACACCGAGGTGTTCACGAAGTTCGTCGACCGCCTGTCGAAGGCGCAGGAGGGAACGGGTACCGTGCTCGATCATTCGACGATTCTCTTCGGCAGCAACATGAGCAACAGCGACAAGCACAACAACGATCCGCTGCCGGCGGCGATCCTCGGCCACGCCCACGGCCGCATCAAGGGCGGGCAGCATCTGAAGTATCCGCAGGACTCGCGCTTCGCCGATCTGCTGGTCACGCTGTTCGATCGCAACAACATCCCGGTCGAGAAACACGGCGACAGCGCCGGACTCATTTCCGAGCTCTAGTCGGTGCAATCGTTTCTGACGATGGTTGGTGCAATGCAGACTTCGCTGGTCGGTGCAACGCTCCGGTTCGCGCGTGTCTGTGGGATGCGGCGCGGACCTTTATGGTCCGTGAAGCGTGTCGGTTCAATGACGACTTCGCTGCTTGGTGCAATGCGACTTTCGCTGGTCGGTGCAATACGTCTGTCGCTTGTCGGTCCAATTGCGATCTGCGTGATTGTCGCCTCGACCGCGATGGCGGCCGAACCGACTTTACTGGCTGCCGCGGAGCAGGGCGATCGCGCGGTTGCGTTGCGCCTGCTCGCCAAAGGCGCCAACCCGAACACACCGGGCCCGGACGGGACCACCGCGATCATGTACGCCGCGGCGAACGACGATGCCGAGCTCGTTCGCGCGCTTATCAAAGCGGGCGCCGACGTAAAGCTGAAGAATCAGTTCGGCACGTCAGCGCTGACTGAAGCCGCGATCATCGGATCGACGCCGATCATCAATGCGCTGCTCAAGGCGGGCGCCGATCCCAACACGAAGAATCCCGAGGGCGAGACGGCATTGATGGAGGTGGCGCGCAGCGGCAAGATCGAGGCCGCGAAGCTGCTCGTCGAGGCGGGTGCCGACGTCAACGTCAAGGAACAGTTCGGCGGACAGACCGCGTTGATGTGGGCTGCGGCGCAAAGCCAGGCCGAGATGGTGAAGTTCCTGGCGTCCAAGGGCGCCGATCTCAACGCGCGCGGCGTCGTCCGCCAATGGGAAAGAAAGGTCATCACCGAGCCGCGCCCGAAAGACTTGAACAAGGGCGGCTACACGCCGCTTCTGTACGCCGCTCGGGAAGGCTGTGTCGCCTGTGCGCGCTACCTCGTCGAAGCGGGCGCAGATATCGATCTGGAAGATCCCGATCGCGTCACGCCGCTCAACATGGCGCTGCTCAACCTGCACTTCGAGGTTGCCGCGTACCTGATTCAGGCGGGCGCCGATGTCGACAAATGGGATCTCTATGGCCGCTCGCCGGTTTACATGGCCGCTGACGTCAGCACGCTGCCGGTCAAAGGCAACGGTGCGATGGCGGTGATCCCGAGCGAGGATTCGGTCACCGCGCTGGACGTCGCGAAGATGCTTCTCGACAGGGGCGCGAATCCGAATATCCAACTCAAACGCCGCCCGCCGTATCGCGACGTTCCGCAGGATCGCGGTGGCGACGCCATCCTGGCGCAGGGAGCCACGCCATTGCTGCGAGCCGCGCGCGCTGGCGATGCGCCGTTCGTCGAGTTGCTGTTGAAGCGTGGCGCGCTCGTCGATCTGCCAAGTAAGGAAGGCGTGACTCCGCTCATGGCCGCGGCCGGTGTGGATTTCGGGACGCGCGTGACGCGCGGGCGCAATCGCACGACCGAAGGTGTGCTCGCGACGATGCGCCTGCTGCTCGATGCCGGTGCCGATATCAATGCGCGGATGGTGACCGAGCCGCGGCCCATCGTTCCAGACGGCACGTCGGCGGCCGCGGAGTACAACATCCGGCTGCGCGGGCGGCCCAGCCAGGTCCCGAGCGCGTCGGCCGTGCCCGATCAGTCCGCGCTGCACGGCGCGGCCGAGCGAGGCTACAACGAGATCGTGAAGTTCCTCGTGGAGAACGGTGCCGATCTGCAGGCGAAGGATTCAATCGGCCGGACTCCGCTCGATATGGCCAAAGGGGTTGGCGTCCGCGGTGTCCGACAAGCGGCCAGCGAGCCGTTCCCCGAAACCGTCGCCCTCCTCGAATCGCTCACCGCCGCGAAAGCTAACCGACCGTAGTCCGATAGTTGGGGTGACTCGACTCGGCGCGCCTTGGACAGTCGCGTCAATCCCTGCTTAGCTCTTCGATCAAGGTGTCGAGGGCCTTGTCAACTCCAAGTGCCTGCCTACGAGCATCTCGGTAGAGATTCTCCATTAGGCGAAACCACTCGTGCGCCGAGAGCTGTCGTTTCGGAGGGCGCGTCAGCCGCCGCCGAGTACGGGCATCAGGTTTCGCGGACGCCCGAGCCCGGTCCCGAGCCCGTGCGCGATGCCCGACCAGACCGCGTAGCAGGCGCCGCGCAACGAGGCTGCACGGCGGTCGTGAAGTTCCTCGCCGAGAACGGTGCTGACCTGCAGATGAAGGACTCCGTCGGGAGAAGTGCTTTCGATCTCGCAGCATGCTAAAATGGCCACAATTATGGCCACAAAAGCCGTGGGCATTCGAGAACTGAAGAATGCCGCACCGAGGCTTGTCCAGCGTGTCGAGCGGGGCGAGCGGTTCGTCATTACCCGCCATGGCCGGCCGGCCGCCGAACTCGGGCCCGTTGGCAGTCGAATCACGCCGCGTGGGCGAGGCCGGCTACGCGCGTGGCAACGGGAACGTGAGGCCTTCCACCGCCTGGAGGCGGGCCTTGCGCAGCGGCTCGCCGGTCGGTTTGTCGCGATCCACCAAGGCCGCGTCGTAGACTCCGATGTCGATCCCGGCGTGCTCTTCGAACGAGTCGGGCGATCGTTGCAAGCACGCCCGTTCTTCATAGGTCGTATCAACGCTACCGAGGCGTTCGTCGATATGCCCGGGTTCGAAATCGAGTGAGGCGGATCTATTCGCGCGAATTCTCGCCGCCGGCGCCGGTTGTGCCAATCCTCGTCAGCCTCCCCGGTGAAACTACCGCGCGCGCGATCGACGGAAAGCTCGACACGGCGGCCGATCTCTGCGCGTTGCCGGAGGATCTCATCGCCGAACTGGATCTCCCTCCCGTTCGTACTGTCCGCGCTGCCGGCTTCTTGGGGACGCTGCACGAGGCGCTGCTGTATCACTGCGCAATCGAGCTCGCCGGTCACCGGTTCGAGCATCTGGAGACGCTTGCGACGCGCCGCCGGTACGCCATCGTCGGACGGAACCTCCTTCGTCATCTGGTCGTCAGGTTGGACGGTCCGAACAGTACGCTGACCCTGACCATCCCGGTTAAGCGTCGCTAGTCTGAACGGACTCATCGGAGGCACAGCCATTCGGGCATAACCAACCATGCCGCTTCGAACCCATCGGTGGTGGCTTGCCGCGGTGGCGGCGCTGCTCACGCCGTGGATCGGTCCGCACATCGGTGACTACATCCCTGTCGGATGGGCATTGACATGTAGTCTTTCTGCGCCACGGCTCGCGGCTTTGTCGGCGGCGTGGCCTTTCCTTCTTCCAACAGTCGCTGCACTTTCGGCAACTTGTTTCGGAACACCCGGTCCGCAGCCTTTGCAGTCATAAGCGTGGCGCAAGTATGTCCCATGGTCGGCCGGAACCGAGCACCTACGCCGGCCTTGCCTGGGCCCGTGGCTTGTAAGCGCGGCGTCGCTGCCTTTTCACGCAGTTCTGACAGCATCGACACCCTGTCGTGATTGCCACCGTTCACGATCACCGCGTTCGAATCGCGCCGTTTCTGCGACCGATTCGAACAGGAGGAGTGGACGTAATGGAGATCGTACGAAAGTCGAGAGGACAGGCTGGCATCTTCAGCCGCCGCGGCTTCCTCACTGGCGCGGGGATGACCTGTGTCTACGCGGCACTGGCACCGCTCGCATTCCCGCGCTTTGCGGCCGCGCAGAACTTGGGTGATTACCCGTTCTCACTCGGAGTGGCGTCTGGAGATCCCACGTCAACAGGCGTGGTGTTGTGGACGCGACTCGCGCCGCAGCCGCTCGAAGGTGGCGGCATGCCCGATCGGCCGATGGCCGTCTCGTGGCAGGTCGCGACCGACGAGCACATGAGCGACGTGGTGCGTCGCGGCGGCGCGCTGGCGACGCCGGAGCTCGGACACTCCGTGCATGTCGAAGTTGGTGGCCTGAAGCCGTCACGGCCGTATTGGTACCAATTCAAGGTCGGAAACGAAGTCAGCCCGATCGGCCGCACGCGCACGGCGCCCGCACCGGGATCTGCTGAGGACCTGACGTTTGCTTTCGTCTCCTGTCAGCATTACGGCAACGGCTATTACTACGCGCATCGTCACCTCGCGCAGGAAGATCTCGATTTCGCCGTGCACCTTGGCGACTACATCTACGAAGGCCCAGCATCGAGCACGATCGGGCGTAGCCATCTGCCGACGCACGAGATCACGACGATCGAGGATTATCGGATTCGCTACGGGTTGTACAAGTCGGATTCCGACCTGCAGGCGGTCCATGCGGCGTTCCCCTGGGTCATGACGTGGGACGATCACGAGACCGAAAACGACTACGCGGGTTTCATTCCCGAGAACCCGGCCGACCCAGCGGATAATCAGCCGGATTTCGCGGCCCGGCGCGCGCGCGCCTATCAGGTCTACTACGAGCACATGCCGCTGCGAGCGGCGCAGCTGCCTGTCGGTCCTTCGCTTCAACTGTACCGGCGCGTCGCGTTCGGCGATCGCCTGTTGGTGCACGTGCTCGACACGCGTCAGTACCGCTCACACCGCGCGCCGGCGGGGTGTGCGCTCGCCGATCGCGTCGACGGATATTGCCCGAGCGCGCTCGACCCGTCGCGGACGATCGAAGGAGCGGCGCAGCAGGCATGGCTCCTGGACGGACTTGGTGGATCGACCACCAACTGGAACGTGCTGGCGAACCAGGTGCCGTTCGCCCCGAACGACACCAACGCCGACCCGTTGATTCGCACCTTCGGTGGAGAGAAGTGGGACGGCTACCCGCTCGACCGCAAGGTCATCCTCGATTTCCTGAAGGAGCGGAGCATCACCAATACGGTGGTGATTACGGGCGACGTGCATCAGAACTTCGTGCGCAACGTGCCGCCCGACTACGTGAATCTCGACGCGGCACCCGTGGCCACGGAGTTCGTCGGCACGTCGATCTCGACCGGTGGTGACCGAACGCTGACGACGGTCTTTGGCGGCAATGCGAACAATCCACATCTGCGCTTCCAGAACAACAATCACGGATACGTGCGATGTTCGGTCGGTGAGAATCTGTGGCGGTCGGATTATCGTGTTGTCCCGGCCGTTACTCAATCGGACGATGGCGGCGTCAGCACGATCGCGTCATTCGTTGTCGACAGAGCTCAGCCAGGTGCGCTGCTGGCGTGATCTCGCGATCACTGTGGCGGGTCTCGTAGCTGAGGCCCGCCTCACCGTGTCAGCGGAACCGTCGACCAGAACGGGTCGACGTGTGCAGCACGGGTCCTTGTTGCGCGCGAAGGAAAAAACTGCGCCGAATGCGAGAATCAGGGCGAAATCACGCGCCGATCAGACGCGGATTCCAGCAGACGCGGCCGTGGCTGACATGCCACATTTCCTCGCATTTGGTGGGATAATTTCCGCCCTGGCGCCTTGCATACAAGAATCCTCTCGGCCGTCTGTCTCTGGCTGATCGCCGTCGTCGCCGTATCCACGGGGTCCGCGCAGGCCCCGGTCGCTGCTAAGCCGGCGACCGGGGTCGCGTCCGTCTCGCCCCATGCGGCTGTGGTCACCAAATACTGCGTGACCTGCCACAACGACAAGACGCACACGGCTGACTTGTCGCTCGAGCACGCAGACCTGACCGATGTTCCGAAGTCCGCCGCCACCTGGGAGAAGGTGATCCGGAAAGTCCGCGCCGGCATGATGCCGCCCGCGGGGATGCCGCGGCCGGACGCCGCGGCGCTGGATGGATTCATCAGCTATCTCGAGACATCGATCGACAACACGGCGGCCGCGAATCCACGTCCGGGACGCACCGCGCTTCATCGTCTGAATCGCGCGGAGTATGCGAATGCGATTCGCGATCTGCTTGCACTCGACATTGACGCGACGGCGCTGCTGCCGCCGGACGATGAGAGCAGCGGGTTCGACAACATTGCCGACGTGCTGACGGTTTCACCGTCGCTGATGGAGCGCTACCTCTCCGCGTCCTGGAACATCAGTCGCCTGGCGCTGGGGAATACCGCACTGACGCCGAGCACCGCGACGTATCGGGTCAGGCCGGACCTGTCCCAGGATCAGCACATCGAGGGACTCCCGCCGGGCACGCGCGGCGGGATGGCGATCACGCACACGTTCCCGGTCGATGGGGAATACGTCATCAAGCTCCGCTTGTGGCGCAACACGTTCGATCTCATGCGCGGGATGGAAGACCCGCACGAGATCGAGATCGCATTGGACGGTGCTCGGATTCAGAGCACCACCGCCGGCGGTCGTGACGACTTCAGCAGGATGGCGGAGAACCCGGGCACGTTCGGCGCCGACCTCGATCGTCGGCTGACGATCCGACTGCCGGTGAAAGCAGGCACGCACACGATCTGGGCGACGACGGTGCTCAAGAGTCATGCGCCGCGGGACGATTTGATCAAACCGTTCCTGCGAACGACGGTCGATGGGTTGGACATCATGGGCGATCCCTCCGTCGATCGACTCACGATCGAAGGACCGTTCAACCCATCGGGCCCCGGCGACACGCCATCGCGCCGCAAGATTCTCGTATGCACTCCCGCGACGGCCGCCGAAGAAGCAGCGTGCGCCCGCAGGATCGCGTCGACACTGGCGCGGCAGGCCTATCGCAAGCCGGTCGACCGCGCGGCGGTCGATGTGTTGATGAATTTCTATCGGGATGGCCGCAAGGCGGGCGGGAACTTCGAGCGTGGGATCGAAGCGGCCCTGCAGTTCATTCTCGCGAGTCCCGAGTTCCTGTTCCGCATCGAATCGGATCCGCCGGTTCAAAGTCTGGCGTCCGCAAAGGCCGCCTATCGTCTCGACGATCTCGCGCTCGCCTCGCGCCTGTCGTTCTTCCTCTGGAGCAGCCTGCCCGACGAGAAACTGCTGTTGCTCGCCGCGCAAGGCCGACTGAAGGAGCCGGCCGTACTCGAGCAGCAGGTCAAGCGCATGCTCGCCGATGCGCGATCGAAGACGTTGATCGACAACTTCGCCGAGCAGTGGCTCCACCTGCGCAACCTGAAGAACTCGAACCCGGATCTCGGCGCCTTCCCCGATTTCGACGACAACCTCCGTCAGTCGATGAAGGAGGAGACCGAGCTCTTCTTCGACAGCATCATGCGCGAGGATCGCGGCGTGATGGATCTGTTGAACGCCGACTACACCTTCGTCAACGAGCGGCTCGCGCGTCACTACGGCATTCCGGACATTTACGGCAGCCGGTTCCGTCGCGTGCAGATCTCCGACGAGCGCCGACGCGGCCTGCTCGGGCAGGCGAGCATCCTCACGGTGACCTCTTATCCGAACCGCACGTCACCGGTGGAACGGGGCAAGTGGATCCTGACAAATCTCCTCGGTGTTCCCCCGCAACCGCCGCCGCCGAACGTCCCGGCGTTGCAGGATAACGGTCCGGATGGTCGGGTGCTGTCGCTGCGCGAGCGGATGGAACGACATCGCGCCTCCCCAGTATGCGCAGGGTGTCATCGCCTGATGGATCCGATCGGCTTCGCGCTCGAGAGCTTCGACGGCATCGGGCGGCTGCGCACCAAGGACGAAGGACAGCCGATCGACCCGAAGGGCACGCTGTTCACCGGTGCGCCGATTGACGGCATCAGCGGGTTGCGAGCCGAAGTCGCGAAGCGTCCTGAGGTCTTCGTTGGCGTCTTCACGGAGAAGATGCTGACCTACGCGCTCGGCCGCGGCATCGAGTATTACGACATGCCCGCCGTCCGCAAAATCGTGCGCGATGCCAAGTCCACCGACTACCGTTTCTCCTCCATCGTCCTCGGCGTCGTGCGCAGCGTTCCGTTCCAGATGAAGGAGCGAAGCGTCCCCACCTCCAATACGGCACGGGCAGATGCAGGGTCCGATACGTCCTCGTCGGTCGTTGGGTCCACCAATCCCCCTCGATTCGTAGGGTCCGCCAATCCCCCTCGATTCGTAGGGTCCGCCAATCCCTCTCGGTTCGTAGGGTCCGCCAATCCCTCCCGATTCGTAGGGTCCGCCTTCAGGCGGACCACAGGAGCTCCCGCGCAATGAGCATGATCTTCAAGAAGCATCTGTCGCGACGCACCTTCGTCAAGGGCGTCGGCGTGACGATGGGGCTGCCGCTGCTGGAGGCGATGGTGCCAGCCGCGACGGCACTGGCGCAGACGGCGGCGAAGCCACAGATCCGGCTCGGGCTCTGTTTCATCCCGCACGGCGCGGTGATGAGTCAGTGGACGCCGGCGACGACGGGGCCGCTCGAGCTCTCGCCGATCCTGTCTCCGCTCGCGCCGCATCGCGATCAGGTCGTGGTGCTGAGCAATCTCGCTCACGCGATGGCGGGGCCGCAGGGACCGGGGGATAACGGCGGGGACCACACGCGATGTCCCGCAGTGTTCCTCAACGGGGTACATCCGAAGCGCACCGACGGCGCGGACATTCAGGCCGGCACGACGATCGACCAGATGGCGGCCGCGAAGATCGGTCAGGACACGCTGCTGCCGTCGCTGGAACTGGCGGTCGAAGACTACAGCGGTCTCGTCGGGTCGTGCGACGTCGGTTTCAGCTGCACCTACATGAACACCATCGCGTGGCGCTCGCCGACGTCACCGCTGCCGATGGAGATCAACCCGCGGGTCGTGTTCGATCGGATGTTCGGTGATGGCGCTACGGCGGAGGAGCGGCTGCTGCGCATCAACCGGCAGCGCAGCATTCTCGACGCGATCAACGGCCAGGTGCGACGGCTGCAGGTCGATCTGGGGGCGAAGGATCGCAATCGGGTGGGCGAGTATCTGGACGCCGTACGCGAAATCGAGCGGCGCATCCAGCTCGCCGAGCGTCAGGCGGCCAATCCGAACCTCGAGGTGCCGACGACGCCGGCGGGGATTCCGGATGACCACGAGGCGCATACAAAGCTGATGTTCGACCTGACCGCGATCGCGTTCCAGGCCGACATCACGCGCATCTCCACGTTCATGATGGCGCGCGAGGTGAGCTATCGCACGTTCCCGCAGCTCGGGATCTCCGAGGCGTTCCATCCCGCGTCACATCATCAGAACAATCCGGAGCGGCTGGCGCAGCTGGCGAAGATCAACACGTTCCACGTGTCGCTCGTCTCGCACTTCCTCGATCGACTGAAGGCGACGCCCGATGGCGACGGCACGCTGCTCGATCACTCGCTCGTTCTGTATGGCAGCGCGATGAGCAACAGCAACGTTCACAACCATGGTCCATTGCCGATCCTGGTGGCCGGTGGCGCGAACGGGCGGATGAAGGGCGGGCGCCACCTGGCGTATCCCGAGAACACGCCGATGTCGAACCTGCTGGTATCGATTCTCGACAAAGCGAACGTGCCACAGGAAAAGGTCGGCGACAGCACCGGCACGCTGTCGGATCTGTAGCAATCAGGGATCAGGAATCGGGATTCAGAGCTGGGCCAGGAATCAGGCGGTGAAGCATGAGGATACGTAGCAGCACTTGGTTCGGAGCAGCGCTTTTCGTGCTGGCGGGTCTGGCGCCGGCCATTGCCTATGCCGGTGGCGCCGAGGTCGCTGACGCGGCGCAGCGCAAGGACCTGACTGCTCTGCGCGCCCTCGTGAACAAGCGCGCCGACGTCAACATGGCCCAGGCCGACGGGACCACCGCGCTGCACTGGGCGGTGCACTGGAACGACGTTGAAGCGGCGAAGCTGCTGCTCCGCGCCGGCGCGAACCCGGCGACGAAGAACCGATTCGGTGCGACGCCGCTGTCGGAAGCTGCCTTCGCGGGCAACGCGGACCTGGTCCGCGCGTTACTCGAATCGGGCGCGGATGCGAAGGAAGTCGCCACGGCGGACGGCGAGACGGTGCTGATGACTGCGGCGCGCACCGGCAACGTCGACGTGGTCAGGATGCTGCTCGATCGCGGCGCTGACCTCAACGCACGCGAGCGCTACAAGGGACAGACGGCGCTGATGTGGGCAGCGGCCGAGCGTCACACGGCCGTCGTGAAGCTGCTGCTCGAGCGCGGCGCCGACTGGCGCCTGCGCTCGTTCGATCGCGAAACGAAGCCGCCGAAGCTGAGCGCCGCCTCGTCGATTTCGCCGATCCCGCGCGGTGGGTTCACCGCGCTGCTGTTCTCCGCTCGCGAGGGCGATATAGAGACCGCGCGCGTCATGCTCGACGCCGGTGTCGACATCAACTACGGCGACGTCGACGGCGCGCCGGCGCTCGTCGTGTCGATCATGAACAAGCAATACACGTTCGCGAAGTTCCTGCTCGATCGCGGCGCCGACGTGAACATCGTCGATGCCGGCGGACGCACGCCGCTGTATGCGATCGTCGACATCCGCAACGAGGACTGGTCGACCCTGCCCAATCGCACGTCGGAGGATCCGCTTCCGACCCTCGACATCGTGAAGGCGCTCCTCGAGCGAGGCGCGAAGGTGGACGTGCCGCTGAATCGCCCGTTGCCCGGCCGTAGCGGTATGGATGCCGGCGACACGACGCTCGGTCAGGGTGCCACACCGCTGATGCGCGCTGCGCGCGCCGGCGACGCCGCGGTCATGCGCTTGCTGCTCGAGCGAGGTGCTGATCCACAGCTGACGACGAAGGACGGGAACAACGCACTGATGTTCGCGGCTGGCATTGGCTATCGCGACAAGAACACGCGCGGCACGGAGAAGGACGCGCTCGAAGCGCTCAAGGTCGCGATAGGTGCCGGTCTCGACATCCATCAGACCAACGCGAAGGAAGAGACCGCCTTGCATGGCGCCGCGCTGCGGGGTGCGGACACGATCGCGCAGTTCCTGGTCGATCAGGGCGCGGACCTCAACGCAGTCAGCAAGCAGGGATGGACGCCGCTCGACGTGGCGATGGGGAAGTCAATCGTCGGCCAGCTGCCGGTCCCGCACGAGAGCACCGTCGCGCTATTGAAGAAGCTCGGTGCGAAGGAAGGCCCTGGTCCGACGCCGGCAGCAACCGCGAAGTAACAATTCACAGCGTAACCGGACGCTCTCGACCCGTACACAATCGTCGTGGGGGCCGCCTTCAGGCGGCCTTCTGGGGCGTTCAGTCCTGCCGTACTTCGAGCTCGTACGGACCGCGATTTCCGACGATGACTACGTAATAGTCGGATGCCGGCTTGGCCTCGACGGCGAACGTCGCGGCATCATTCCCCCCGGCGCTGTCAGACCCGACGCGCCTTTCTGCTGCGTCGAGCAGGGTCGCGTCCACATAGAATCCACCCTCTCGCAGCTTGCGCACGATCACGCGAACCTTGCCTTGCAGTGCATCGGGAGTTCGAAACCGGAAATAGTCGCGGTCCTCATCGTCGAGCACGCCGGTCGTGCGGGTGGCGAATGCAATGACGTTTGCGTCGGTGACTTGCGTATTTGGTTCCTGCTCCTTTCCGGCGATCCGCACGCCGCCCGACGTCCGCCCGCTCGTGCCGACTCGCTCGGCCGCGCCGGAACCGAACACAAAGAGCGGCTGGCTCAGGGTTTCACTCGGACGGAGCAGCGGCAGCACGAAGATGATGCAGCCGGACAGGAACACGACCAGTGCGGGTGTGGAGATTTCGAACTCCTGGCCCATGATTTTGATCGTGTTGCGCCCGCCCTCCTGACGCAGGAACATCAGGACCAGGCCAGCGCCGGCGGTGGCTGCGCCAAACACCATTACGATCGCATGAACCGTCACGACCATCGAGCACGAACTCCGCGGGGGTCGGACGCATCCTACACCTGCTGTGCCGCCCGACCGAAGCCCGGTACGACGATCAGCCAGCGACGCTGCGCTTGGTCTTCAGCTCCGTCAGCAACCGCTCGATCTCGTCGTCGCGCTCGAGCTGAGCGAGGCGTTCGTTCAGATCGTCGGCAGCCATGACGGCCTTCGTTTGGGAAACAGCCTCGTCGTTCGTCATTCCCGCGTTCGTCCGGTCCGGGGCGGCGCCGCCTGCTCGAACGCGGCGTTGATGGGCGAGCAGCATCGCGCCCTTGGCTTGTGCTTCCAGCAGCTTCTGTTCCAGCTTGACCAAGGCCCCCTTGAGCGTCGCCACCTGCGCCGCCTGGTCCTCCACCTGCTGTCGGAAGCTCTCCATCATCCGCTCCGCGCTCTTGTGTCGTTCGAGCGCGGCCCGCGCCAGGTCGTCCTGCCCCTTGTCGATCGCGAGCTCCGCCTTCCGCAGCCACTCGGCTGATTTCTCGGCGTTCTCCTGCGCCTTCTTCTCCAGCATGTGTTGATCGGCGATGGAGATCGCGACCTGGGTCTTCACCTGCAGCAGCTGATTCTCCATATCGACGATCACCTGCTTGATGATGGTCGACGGGTTCTCCGCGCGCTCGACTACGGCGTTCAGGTTTGCACGGAGCAGCGTCGTCACACGTTCCAGCAATCCCATGAGGGTCTCTCGAAAAGCATGGCGGGCTCCGCCTTCGCCGAGCCTACGGCCTACGGCGACACGCTGCGGAACCCGCCCTGCGCATCAGGTCCGGCTGGAGCCGGACACGCCGGTCTCAGCGCTGAATCACGTCAGGCTTCGGCGCCGTGTCGCCGATCGCGCGCACCTTCGACAGCAGCTGCGAGAGCTCCATGCCCGACAGCGCCTGGAACAATGCTGGCACCTGCGCGGCCATTGCCGCGATGTCTCCGGTGACCTTGTGAACGCCGGCCGAGTCGCCATTGCCGGTCGACACGACGGTGATCTTGTCCACCTTGCTCAGCGGCGCCGCGAGCGCCGCGACAATGTCGGGCATCCCGGTGATCAACTTGTCGACGACCGCGGCCTGGTTGTATTCCTGGAACGCCTCCGCCTTGACGTTCATCGCCTTGGCCTCGGCCTCGCCCTTCCTGAAGATGATCTCCGCTTCGGCTTCGCCTCGTGCGCGCGTCGCCGCCGCCTCGCCTTCGGCCTCGACCATCAGTCGCGCCCGTTGCGCGTTCGCCAGCGTCTCGATGCGTTGACGTTCGATCTCGGCCTGCTTCAACACCGTGGCGATGAGCTCCTTTTCGCGCCGCAGGATCTCGGCCTCCTGCACCTTGATCTGCTGCTCGCGCTCGACCTGCTCGATCTTGATGGCCTCGGCGCGGACCTGCTGCATCATGATGTTGGTCTGGATATCGTAGGACTTGTCCGCCTGTGCCTGCTGCTTCTTGACGAGCTCTACGTACTGTGCTTTCTTGATGTCGAGGTCGCGCTGCGCTTCGGCCTGCTTGGCCTGTGAGAGCGTCTCGGCGAGCACCCGCTCCTGATCGGCCTGCGCCTTGGCCACCGCCGATTCGCGCGTGGCGACGGCGCGCTTGATTGCGGTGTCGCGATCGGCCTCGGCGGCGGCGACGTCGGCGTCGCGCTTGATGCGGGCGATGTCCGGCCGGCCCATGTTGACGATGTACTCGTTCTTGTCGCGAACCTCCTTGATGGTGAAGGAGATCACTTCCAGTCCCATCTTGCTCATGTCGTCGGCGCACGTCGATCGCATGCGATCGGCGACCATCTCCGGCTCCTTGACGATCTGCTCGACCGTGAGCTGGCCGATGATGCCGCGCAGGTGACCTTCCATCACCAGCCGGATCAGCCCTTCACGCTGGTCCGGCGATTTCGTCAGGAACTGCTCGGATCCGGTCTGGATCGAAATCGGATCCGACTTGACTTTGATCTGCGCGACGGCTTCGACCGTCACGGCGACGCCCTGCTTCGTGTAGAGATCCTGGACCGGCGCCACGTCGAACGACATCAGCTCCAGCGAGAGCTGCCGGCACGCCTCGATCATGGGAACGATGATCGTGCCGTGCCCCTTCACCACGCGCGTGCCGCGAAAGCCATAGACCACGAGCGCTTCGTGCGGACCGGCCTTGCGATACAGGTTGGCGAGCACGCTCGTCAGGAGAATCACCGTGAGTACCATCAGACCCACGGTGATGAGGATGCCGAAAGAGATATCCATGGATCGCTGACCTCCTCTCAGCGACGACTGTCCGCAATGTCCGTCGTTTGGCGGCTGTCCGCCGTCAGCTCCTCCCACGTGCGGACGTAGGCGAGCCCGTTCTCGTAGCGCGTGATCACCACTTCGCTATTGCGCGCGATCGCCGCACCGTCCTCGCTACGGGCCCCGATGACGCGGCGCGTGCCGGCTTGCTGAAACAGCACTTCGCCCGTGCCGCCGGCGCGAATCGAACTGGTGACGGTGCCGATCAATCCGACGACGTCGTAGTCGTCGGGGTTCATGTTTTCGCGGTCGGACCACAGCACGTGGGACATGAGCCAGAACACGAGCGCGGCGCCGACGAAGCCGACCGAACTCGCAATCGCGAGACCCGCCAGCGGCCAGATGTCTGCGTAGTGGGTGAGCAGGTAGCCGGCCCCGCCGAACCACGCGAGAAACGCCGTAGCCGTGGAAAAGTTGAACGCCGAGGGGCCGGTCGCGGCGTGAGCCGCGGCATGGTGATGGATGTGCGGATGTCCGTCGACGTGGTGGAGGTGCACGTGCACCCCGAGCACGCCGATCAGCCACGAGACGGCGCTCAGCGAAAAGCCGACGAGAAAGCACACGAGATACACGTTGGCCCAGGTCACGACGGTCCTCATGCGGTGGCGGGCTTCAGTGCGTCGAACAGCCGCTCCACCAGGTGCGGCGTGTCGACGATGGCGCCGAGCAGGACGACACACTTGCGACTGTCGTCGTGGCGCGCGAGCTTGCGCAGCGCTTCGGCGAGGTGGCGATCGCCGTTGAAACGCTCGGCCCCGGCAACGAGCCAGTTGTCGAGCGGGGCCTCCTCGGTTCGAATCTCGGAGATGAGTTCGGTATGAAAGCCCGGCGGGTCGCTGACCAGATATCCCGGATGAACCTTGAAGAAGCGCGCGAGCAGCTGGCGCGTGTGGTTCGTCAGATGCGGGCGTGCGCCGCTCTCGACCTGTGACAGGTACGACTGGCTGAACGAGGCGCCGAGCTCGGTAGCGATGGCGCGCACGACTTCCTGCTGGCTCATCTCGCGCCGGAGGCCGCGTAGCTCCCCTTCCACCTTGCGGAGCGAACGAAGCTTTTCGCCGAGCGTCATTGCAAATCGCAATATAGCAATTGCAAATTGCAATGTCAACTGTTACGCGATCGAACGCGAAATCCGCGGTCGGATCGCGCCCGTTACTCTTTCCGGCGATACGCCGTTATACAGAGTGCAGCCTTGCGCCCGTGCGACCCTGGAGGAAACGATGAGAACGCTGATGATCACGGCGGTTGCGTGCCTGATGAGCGCGCCTGCGACCGCTCAGTGGATCAAGGAACCGACGCGTGGGCTCCCACGATTGGCCGACGGGAAACCTGATCTCAAGGCGGCGGTGCCGCGAACGGCAGACGGGAAGCCCGATCTGTCCGGCATCTGGCGACTCGACTCCCAGGGCTTCGGGAACGACGTCGCCTCCCATCTCAAACCTGAAGATGTGGCGCCCTCTGCGACGGCGCTGTTCAAGGAGCGCAACGAGAATCTGGGTCGAGACCACATGTCGGTGCTCTGCCTGCCGCTCGGTCCCGGCTACATCACCGGCGGCACGATGGCCAAGATCGTTCAGACGCCGTCGCTGATCGTGATGTTGAACGAGGACCTCACGTATCGGCAGATCCACATGGACGGCCGGTCACTCGAGAAGGACCCGAACCCGAGCTGGATGGGATATTCCGTCGGTCATTGGGAGGGCGACACGCTCGTCGTCGAGAGCAACGGCTTCACCGAGCGCACGTGGCTCGACTTCGGCGGCCATCCACACACCGAGGCGCTGCGGGTGATCGAGCGCTATACGCGCAAGGACGTTGGGACTCTCGAACTGAAGGTCACGCTGGAGGACCCGAGCCTGTATGCCAAATCGATCACGTTCCCAGTGAAGGCCGATCTTGTCCCCGACACCGAGCTGCTCGAGTACGTCTGCAACGAAAACGAGAAGGATCATGCCCGCCTGGTCGGCACGCTGTCCGACGATCGCAAGAACGCCGTGAAGGTGGCTCCCGCCATTCTGGCGACGTACGTGGGTTCGTACGAGTTCCACTCGCCGCGGGAGCCTGAGCGCGTCACGATGGTCGTCAACGTGACCCTGGACAAGGACGAACTCTCGATCGATTTCGGTGGCGCCGGCCGGATGCCGTTGGTCTCGCTCGCCGACAACCTGTTCTCTGGCGGCGGCGTTCGCGCCTGGTTCGTCACCGATGAGAAAGGAAACGTCACCGAGCTGGTGGCTGAAACCGTGGAAGGGCAGCTCAAGGGGACGCGGGTCGCGAAGTAAGGCATAATTCGCGCGCTTCCATGTAGGGCGGACCTTGTCAGGTCCGCCTGTGAGCGCGCCTATGAAATCAGCCGTTCTCCGAATCGCGGACCATAAAGGTCCGCGCCGCATCATATGTGTGTGTGCGGTCCTGTCGCTGTTCGCTGTGAGCCATCCCGCCGGGCAGACGAGCGTTCCTCGATTCGACGTCGACGCCTCATTTCCCCAGCTACCAGCGGGAAAGGTCCTCGGCGACGTGTCGTCCGTCGCTGTCGATGCGCAGGATCACATCTGGATGATCCATCGGCCACGAACCGTGGCCGCCGAACAGCGTGCCAACGCCGCACCGCCGGTGCTCGAGTTCGACGCGTCGGGCAAGTACCTCGCGGGCTGGGGCGGTCCGGCCGCTGGCTTCGAGTGGCCCGAACGCGAGCACGGGATCTACGTCGACCCGTCGGGGTCGGTGTGGGTGAGCGGCAACAACGGGTATCACGCTGCCGGCACGCCCGCCCCTCCCGGTCAATCCGATGACATGCTGCTGAAATTCACGTCTGCAGGAAAGTTCCTGCTGCAGATCGGTCACAGCGGCAAGAGCACGGGCGACGACGACAAGCAGAATGTGATGCAGGCCGCCGACATGTTTTTCTATCGGCCGACGAACGAGCTGTTCGTCGCCGATGGCTACGGCAACCATCGTGTTGCCGTGTTCGACGCCAGCAGGGGAACGTTCAAACGCAGCTGGGGCGCCAACGGCGGCCCGCCTTTCAACATCGTCCATGCGATTCGCGTCTCGAACGATGGCCTCGTCTACGTCGGCGATCGCGGCAATCAGCGCGTGCAGGTCTTCACGACTGCCGGCGAGTTCAAGCAGCAGGCGATGATTGGCGCCGGCACGAACCAGATGCAGACGGCGGCAGGCCTGGCGTTTTCACCCGACCGCGATCAGCAGTATCTCTACGTCGCCGACATCGGCAACAACCAGATCAACATCCTCGATCGCCGGTCGATGAAGATCCTGGACACGTTCGGCAAGAACGGCACCGCACCCGGTGACTTCGGGACGATTCACGAGATCGCCACCGACTCGAAAGGCAACATCTACACGGCAGAACTTCGCACGCGCCGGATCCAGAAACTAATCAAGGGCGCTGGCCGTTGATACCCCGTCGCGCCCTCGATTAGTTTCCAGTATCCTTTGCCGCGCGTTGCGCGGCGGGCCCGTTACGCGTCGCGGCAAACAAGTACGAGATTCGCGTCAGTGCGTAACGGGCCAACTGTAAGGAGGACTTCATGATCGGGACGATCGCCTTCATGCTTCTTGGCGCGGCCGGGACTACCACGCCGTGCGAGAGTCTGGCGACACTCAAACTGGACAAGGCGACGATCAGCAGCGCGGAGATGGTTGCTGAAGGTCCCGCGCCCGCGCGTCCGGCCGCTCCGCCGCGGGGCGCAGGCGCAGCAGGCGGTCGCACCGGCGCCCCTCAAGGTGCGCCTCAAGCCGCTCCTGCGCGCGCCAATCAGCCGCCGGCGACGCTTCCCGCGCACTGTCGCGTACGCCTCGTGCTGAAGCCATCATCCGATTCACTGATCAACATGGAGATGTGGCTGCCTCCCGCGGACACATGGAACGGCAAGTTCATGGCAGGGGGCAACGGCGGCTTCGCCGGGTCCATCCAGGCGCTGTTCAGCGAGATGCCGCAGGCTCTGCGCCTTGGCTACGCGACGGCAGGGACCGACACCGGCCACCAGGATCAAGGCGGCGACTGGGCGATCGGTCATCCGGAAAAGATGATCGATTTCGGCTACCGCGCGACGCACGAGATGACGGTGAAAGCCAAGGAGATCGTCAAGGCCTTCTACGATCGCGCGCCGCAGTATTCGTACTTCAAGGGCTGTTCGACGGGCGGACGGATGGCGCTGATGGAAGCGCAGCGTTATCCGGACGATTACGACGGCATCATCGCCGGCTCGCTGGCCAACCGTCACATTCACATGTGGACCGCCGGAGTCGAACGGAGCATCGATCTGTCACGTCATCCCGAGAAGGCGATCACGGCGGATCAGGCCGCACTGGTCAATCAGCTCGTCATGAACACGTGCGACACGCTGAAGGAAGGGTTTCTGAACAACCCGCGCGCATGCAAGGTCAATTTCTCCGCGCTCAAGTGCAAGGCCGCCTCCGGCGAGGAGAGCTCCTGCCTGACCGACGCGCAGCTGAAGACGGTCGAGACCTTCTATGGCGGCGTCCACAATTCAAAGGGCGAGTTGATCTTCTCGGGTCAGGCGTTGGGGAATCCAATCAGCGCGCAGCAACCCACCAACCAGGCTCCGGGAGGCGTGTTCGATCTCGTCCGCATCGCCTACAACGATCCCAACATCGACTGGCGGAAGTTCAATCTCGATCGCGACATGAAATTCCTCGACGAGAAGATCGGCTACGTCGACTCGGTCAATCCTGACTTGAGTAAGTACAAGGCGAGCGGCGGGAAGCTGCTGATCACGCACGGCTGGGCCGACACCGGCATCACGCCCGAAAACAGCATCTGGTATTACGAGTCGGTCCTCAACAAGATGGGAAGCAATCAGAGCGATTGGCTGCGTCTGTTCATGGCGCCCGGCATGGGTCACTGCGGCGGAGGACCGGGCGTGAACACGTTCGACTCAATTGGCGCGCTCGAGACATGGGTGGAGAAGGGCATCCCGCCCGAGACGATGACCGGGGTTGGCGCGCAAGGCTTCACGCGTCCGATGTGCCAGTATCCGCAGTACGCGGAATACAAAGGGAGCGGCGATCTCAAGGACGGCAGCAACTGGGCCTGCAAGGCTCCGCCGACGGGCCGCTAACCGATCCAGGGCCGCCTAAAGGCGGCTCCTACGCAGGTTTCGTAGGGTCCGCCTTCAGGCGGACCTCATGCCCCGCCCTTTGCCCATTTGCGACAATGCGAGTGGGCATGTCTCAGCTGCCGCTGTTCGAAACCGGCGACCTCGTCCTTACCGACGACGCACGCGGGCGCGTGGAGTATCTGCCAGACGTGATCGATCGGGTCACGGCAGCCGCGTGGTTCGCCGAGCTCCGCCGCGTCGTCGAGTGGCGGACCGACCGGCGGCTGATGTACGAGCGTGAAGTCGACGTGCCGCGGCTGCTTGCCCACTATCGGCTCGACCCGCCACCCAACGCGACGCCCGGGCCAATCATCGAGGCTGCGGCCCGCGTGACCGATCGCCTGACGATCCCGTTCAACAGCGTCGGCTTGAATCTCTATCGCGACGGCCGCGACAGCGTGGCTCCGCACAACGATCATCTGAACGAGCTGCGGAAAGGGTTTCCGATTGCGCTGCTGTCGCTCGGCGCGACCCGCCGCATGACGATTCGCGCGAAGGAGCCGCCTCGGTCGACGATCAACATCGACCTCGAACCGGGCAGCCTCCTGGTGATGGACTACGACACGCAGCTGCACTACACGCACGCGATTCCGAAGACGAAAGATCTGGTGGGCGAGCGCATCAGCCTGGCGTTTCGCGTCAAACCACGACGCGAGTCGAATGACGGCGGCTTATATCGCTAGCGTCGTGGCCGTTGCAGACGGCTCGTCGCCCTTGACGCAGTGCCGAACCGTAGGTCACTCCGCAAACCGGCTTGATCCGTGTACCTCAGCGTTCGCCGCCGACGAACGAGCTATGCCAATACACTTCCTACGGTTTGCTCCGGACCTACGGTTCCGCACTGGTTCGATACTGCCTCCGCAGCTCTACTCCTGATTGCGAAGGGCATCGATGGCAGCAAAGAACGACGCCGCCGTGAACAGCAAGAATGCGATCGCCTCTAATGCGATCTGCGTCGCATCGCCCATCCCAATTGTCGCGTAACGGATCACATCGACCTGCCAGGTGATCGGGTTCGCGTAGGCGGCGACGCGAAGCGCGGGCGGCAGCGGATCGAGCGGATAGAACATCGAGCTCGCGAACAGGAAGATGAAATAAAAGATCGATGTGACGGTGTTGAACGCGTCGTTGCGCCGAATGCGCAGCGCGAACAAGGCGTAGAAGAAGAACCATCCCGCGGTCCCGATCGTGACGGCCGCCGTCAGGAGTGGCCATCCCGACGCCCGCAGCGGCACCCCGAGCAGAAGCGCGGCCAGCGTGATCGTGATCGCCGACTGCACGGTCGCGACGCCGATGTTGAACAGCACCTTCCCGAGCAGGTACTGCGGTCGGCTCATCGGATACGTCAGCATCTCGTAGAAGATGCCGTTGTCGCGGTCGAGGAAGAACGACCACGATGTATTCGACGCGATACCGAAGCTCGCCATCGACAGCACACCTGCCAGGAAGAACGCGCTGTAGCTGACGCCCGGATCGGTCGCGAACCCGAGCGACGCGTTGATGCCGACGCCGAACACGAGCAGGTATCCAAGCGGGTAGAACAGGTCCCAGAAGATGAACGTCAGATTGGTCGCGCGAATCTTGCCCTCGCGCGCGATGATCGCGGTCAGCGCGTTCATGATGTCGCTCCGTTCGTGGGCCGCCTGAAGGCGGCCCCTACATCACCCGGGGTGGAGTCGAAGGGCCTCCTCGTCAATGCGATGAAGATGTCCTCGAGGCTGGCACCGTTGATCTCGAGCCGAAGCAGCCGTCGTCGTGCCGCAAGCGCGGAGACGAGCTCCAGCACACGCGACTCGCTTTCCTGCAGCGCAATCAGGAGTGTGTTCTGCGCGATCTGTTGGCGGACGACGTGATAGCCCGCGACAAGTGCGTCCAGGTTGTCAGGTGCGCGATCGAATGTCAGCGCGACTTCGTACACCTGCTCGGTCAACAGCTTCAGCGTGTTGAGATCTCCGCGCGCGACCTGCTTCCCGTGGTCGATGATCAGGATGTCGTCGCACAGCTCCTCCGCTTCGGTCAGCACCTGCGTGGTGAGCACGATCGTCCGGCCGTTCGCGACCTCCTTCCGCAGCAGCTCCATGACCGACCGCTTCAGAATGGGGTCCATGCCGGTCGAGAACTCGTCGAGGAAGATGACCGGTGTGTCCACCATGAACACCTTCGCGAGCTGCACGCGACGCCGGAAGCCACCGCTGAGATCCTGCGGCTTGCGTCCCGCGTCCGGAGTCAGTCCGAGAATCTCGAGGACGTGATCCGCTCGACGTCGTACGTCTGGTCCTGTCAGGCCGTGGAATCGCGCGAATGTCAGGAGGTTGTCGCGCACCGACAACAGCAGCTCCGCAGCCTGTTCCTGGATCACGACGACGATGCGCGCGCGGACGTCGACGGCGTTACGCACGACGTCGTAGCCGAGGACGCGCGCCGTCCCCGCCGTCGGTCTGACGAGCGTTGTCAGGATGCGCAACGTCGTCGTTTTGCCGGCACCGTTCGGTCCGAGCAGGCCGAAGATCTCGCCGCGCCGCACGGAGAAGCTCAGATCGTCCACTGCCCGGATATCGGTCCGCCCTGAGCGTGATCGAAGAGACGCCCAGCGTTTGCGCCCGAAAACTTTGGCAAGGTTCTCCACCTGAATTGCCATCTCAGACACGTAACACCTCCCGCCTCCGCTCCTTTCGGAGCTTCGGCGTGGCAGGCTGCGGCATTGCCGCGCACACCAACAGGAATTCAGCCGTCAGTCGGCTGTTAGAAAAGGAGAAGAACGAGAGGGGTCAGCGAGGGACTTTCATCGGAAACTGCCTGCGAGGGGCTCAGCATAGCAGACGTCAGCACTTCACGGCCAGCACAATACCCGTCGACCAGGAGAGCTTCGCAATCTCGAACTCCTGGAGCGCGTCGAGCGTCTGCAGCAGGGCGGCAACCTTCGGCGGATGCTCCTCCGGCCAGTTCGGTTGCGGCAGCATGTCGTCGATCACGTAGACGCCGCCGGGATTCAGCAGCGCGAGCGCGCGAGCGAGGTGTGAGTACTTGCCGGGCCAGGCATCTGCGTAGATAACATCGAACCCGTTTTCGCACGACTCGAGGAACTCGCCGCCGTCCTCGAGCACGAATGTAATCCGCGTGTCCGCGCCCAGTTCATCGCGAGCGATCGCCTGCACGGCGGGGGCGTTGTCGACGGACACCAGCGTGCTGTCAGGGTTCATCCCGTCGAGCAACCAGCACGTGCCGAGCCCGCATCCGGTGCCCAGCTCGAGAAACATTCCGCCCGGTTTCATCCGCGCGAGCGCACGCAACAGCGCGCCCGTGAGCACGTCGGAGTTCATCGGGAATTGAATGTCGGTGGAGCGCCGAAGGATGCGCTCGTAGTGAGGAGGCTTCCGAACATCGAGGTCGTGAAGCATGGTGCGGATACGATACGGGGATGTCTCTGCATCGTGTATGTGTATTTTGCGGTTCGAGCATGGGAGCGCCTGTTGAGTATCGCGAAGCGGCAGAGATGCTCGCGCGTGAGCTGGCGGCTCGCGGGATCGGCCTCGTGTTCGGTGGCGGGCGCGTGGGTCTGATGGGCGCGCTCGCAGATACGATGCTGGCAGCCGGAGGACATGTCATCGGCGTCATCCCTCGCTCGCTCGTTGCGCGCGAGGTGGCGCACGAGCGCCTGCCCGATCTGCGCGTCGTTTCGTCGATGCACGAGCGCAAGGCGATGATGGCGGAACTCTCCGACGCGTTCATCGCGCTGCCCGGTGGGTTCGGCACATTCGAAGAGTTCTGCGAGGTCGTGACGTGGACGCAGCTTGGTCTCCATCGGAAGCGCTGCGGCCTTCTGAACGTTCGCGGCTTCTACGATCCACTGCTCGCGCTGTTCGATCGTGCGGTGGTCGAAGGATTCATCAATCCGCAGAACCGCGCGATCGTGAGCGCGCACGTAGACGTCCCGGCGCTTCTCGACGAGCTCTCGCGACCGGCCGAAACGCCGGAACCGAAGTGGATCGCGTCGTCGGAGCAGACGTGAGCCAGAACCTGGAACGGTTTCAAGACCCGTAGGGTCCGCCTTTAGGCGGACCTCAGGCCGGCTGAAGCCGGCCACTACGGGTTTTGAAAGCCGTCTCTACTCGCCACGCAAGATAGCGATCGGCTGGATGCGGCTGACGCGGATGCCTGGAACGCTGGCTGCAAAGATCACGACAGCGAGTAGCGCTCCCGCTGCGGTAACGATAGCGGTGACGTCTGTCGGGCGCACGCCGTACAGGACGGCCGTCAGTGTTGCTCCGAGCATGACGACGATGACGCTGCCCACGATCAGGCCGCCGATCCCTGCGACGACAATGGGCACGACGATCGTTCGCATGAGAGACGACGGTCGCGCACCGAGGGCGAGCCGGATCGCGAATTCGCGAAGACGCTGCGCGATCGCCTGCGCCACGACACCGTAGACACCGATTCCCGCCAACAACAGGCTGACGAGCGCGAACCAGGACAGCAGCGCCATTCGAAACGATGGCTGTCTGGTCGCTTCGCCGATCAACTCAGGCGCCGATCTGACGTCGCCGATGCTCGCTCGCCGATCGATGTCGGTCAGCGCGAGTCTCAACTGCTCGAACGTCACCGGGTGGTCAGCGCGAATGTGAAGCTGGAATCCGAAGCCGGTGGCAGCGGGGCTCAGAAGTGTATCGAACGCCTGCGTCGCGGGCCGGTAGATGATCGGATCGGTGCGCCACGCAAGCGTGTTGAAGAAGCTGGCCCGCACGTTCCCGACGACGCCAACGATCTCGCGCGGCGATTCACGATTCAGACGGACACGGCGGCCGACGGCCGCAGCAGGACTGCCGAACAGATCGGTGGCGGCACGCGCATTGAGGATGACCGCCGATGGACTGGTGGCCCGGTCGCGATCGTCGAACGAGCGTCCGGCGACGAGCGGGATTCGCATCAGCGCGAAGAAGTCGGCCGTCACATCCTGAGTGCTGATGCGCGCAGCGTTCGGGTCGTTCTCAGCGGCTGTATCCACGGTCATGGGAGGCCCGCTCGACAGCGGCCGCGAAGTGCTCGCAGCAACTGCCCGCACGCCCGGCATCGCGGTCAGTCTCTCCGCCAGTTGCCGATAAAACGCATTCCGCTTCTCGCTCGACTCGAACGCGTCATTCGGCAGATTCACCGCCGCCACGCTCAGATTCGCGGGATCGAATCCAAGCGGCTCCGCCTGAAGGCGGACGAACGTGCGCGCGAGCAGCGTGGTCGACACGAGCAACACGATCGACGCAGCCATCTGTCCGACGAGCATGGCGGTCTGCGCACGATGTCCGTGCGCGGCCGTCGCCGAGTAGCCACCGGCGCGAAGCATGTCCGCAGGATTGGAGGCGGAGGTGCGAATGGCGGGCACCAGGCCGCAGATGATCGTCGTCATGGTGATCAGGCCCGCGACCGCAGTCAGGATGCGCCAGTCGAAGGCGATCGCGTTGGCAGGCAGCGAGCCGAGCGGATTCCACGCGATGAAGAGACGGGTGGCGATGACCGCGAGGAGGAGTCCGAGCGCGCCGCTCAAGACGGCGATGACGAGGCTCTCGGTCAGAAACTGGCGCACGACTCGTCCGCGTCCGGATCCGAGCGCAACCCGGATCGACGCCTCGCGTGTGCGCGCCAGGCCGCGTCCGAGCAGCAGCGTCCCGACGTTCATCGCGGCGATCAGCAGGAGACCCGCGGCTCCCGCGGCGCACGTCAGGAGCGTGGCGCGCACCGAGCGAACATTGTCGTCCTGCAGCGATGTCAGATTGACGACGAACTTGTTGAAGTTCTCCGCGTAGCCGGACTCGGTGCGCTTCGTGATCGCGGCCACATCGGCCGTCGCCGTCTCGCGGCTCAATCCGTCGCGCAGACGTCCAACGATGGCGACGGGTGCCAGACCGCCGGGTTGATAGCCGGCGTCGCCTTGCCGGATGGGCGTCCAGAAGTCGAACCGCATGTCGAGCAGGCGGAAGTCGACGTCCCGGGGCAGCACGCCGACGATCACGTGTGGTGTGCCGCTGAGCGAGATCGTGCGTCCCACGGCGTCGCGCGATCCGCCGAAGTAACGTTGCCAGAAACCGTGGGCCAGCACGACGGCGGGTGCGCCGGTCATGTCGGTCGCAACGAAGGACCGTCCGAGCAGCGGTCTGACGCCGAGCGTTTCGAACAACTCGGGTGTGACACGGACGCCAAGCAGCCCTTCGCTTCGACCATTGGTGGTCACGGTCGCTTCGCGCATGAACGCTGCGCCGAGCGCGCTGAACGACCGGCTGTTCTCCTTCCACGCGAGATACTCGCGATACGGCATCCAGACCGCGGGCTCACGTGGGCGATCCGGTGTGGCGGCAAACGCCACGACCAGCCGATCGGCCCGGGGAAAGTTCAGCGGCTTGAGCATCCACGCGTCGACCACGCTGAACATCGTGAGGGTGGCGCCCATCGCGACACCCAGCGTGCCCAGAACAACGGCGGCGAACGCGGGGTTTCTCCACAACAGCCGCAGGCCGTGCCTGATGTCTCGGAAGCAGTCGTCGATCATGGCCAGAGTCACTCCGTACTGAACTCAGGTGTGGAATCAAACATCTTGCCGCGGGCGACCTCGCGAACGTCGCGCGCCATTCGCCCGCGAGCCGCCTGATCTTGTTCGTTCGTGGGATCTCGTTGTTCGCAACCGGTCGAGGCGTGCGCTACGATACCTTCGTTCGGGAGGACTCATGCGAATGCTGCGTTATGCGTGCGCGGGTGTGATGTCGATGACGATGTGCGCGATTCTCGGCGCGCAGGGACAGGCGCCTGCGGGCGCGCAGGGTGGCCGGGGTGGTCCGCCGCCACCGCCGCCGATGACGTTGACGACAGCGGCGTTTCCTGATGGCGGAGTCATTCCCCCGAGATACACACAGGCCGGAGAGCAGGTATCTCCTGCGCTGACATGGAGCAACGTGCCGCCGGGTACGGCTGGCTTCGTCTTCCACATGCACGACCCGGACGTGGCGCGCATGAAAACGACCGAAGATCAGGTGCACTGGCTGGTCTGGAATATTCCGGGAACCTCCACCGGCTTCCGTGAGGGGATGCCGAAGGGAGCCGACCTGCCCGACGGCAGCCATCAGATCAGTGCCAGCGGCGCCGAGTATCGCGGACCGGGCGCACCGGCGGCCGGACCACTGCATCACTACACGTTCGAGGTCTACGCGGTCGACACGAAGATCGATCTCCCTGCCGGCGCGGATGCGTGGGAAACGCGGACCGCGGTGATGAAAGCGATGCAGGGGCACGTGCTCGGCAAAGCGGTGTACGTCGGGTTGTTCCGCCGACCGCAGTAGCTGGGTGGTGGATGGTGGGTGGTGGATGGTGGATGGTGGGTGGTGGTTCGTGGGGTTTGTAGTCGGTGGTCAGTGGTTGGTGGTTGAACCAGCCACTACGCGAGGCATTCATGCGTAGACTGCTTTTCGGTGTTGCGGCGCTGCTCGCGATGACCGTCGTCGCCCACGCGCAGACATCAGTGACGGTCGGTCCGGAGAAGTGCGCCGAGCTCAAGTCGCTGCAGGTCCCGGGCGTGGCGTTGACGATTACCAATGCACAGTGGTTTGCCGCCGGACCGGCGCCGACGCAAGGGCCGGCGTCCGCCGCGGCGACGCCCGTGCAACTGCCAGCTTACTGTCGTCTCGACGGGATGATCGATCGTCGTCAGGGCGTGGGCGGTCAGTATGGGATCGGTTTCGCGCTCGCTCTCCCGGGGACGTGGAACGGCCGTTTTCTGATGCAGGGTGGCGGTGGTCTCAACGGAAACGTGCGCCCACCGTTCGGCACTCAGGCCGCTGGGGCGACGCCAGGCCTGGCACGCGGCTTCGCCGTCGTCAGCACCGACACAGGCCATCAAAGCACGACGGGCTTCGATGGTTCGTTCATGCAGGACCAGCAGGCGGCGCTCGACTTCGCGTTCGTCGCGATCGGCCGCGTTGCCGCGCTCGCCAAGGCCATCGTGGCTCGCCATTATGGCAAGCCGGCCGACCACAGTTACTTCGTCGGCTGCTCGACCGGCGGTCGGGAAGCGATGCTGATGTCCCAGCGGTATCCGATGTATTTCGACGGGATCGTTGCCGGCGCGCCCGCGATGCGCACTGGTCATTCGAATCTGTCGCTGCGATCCTCAGTGGTGGCGTTCAACAACATCGCCCCGCGCGATCCGTCGGGCAAACCGATCACCGCACAGGCGTTCTCGGAAGCCGATCGCAAGACGATCATCGACGGGATCGTCAATGCCTGCGACGCCAACGATGGAATCAAGGATGGACTGATCTTCGACCAGCGAAGCTGTAAGTTCGATCCCGCGACGCTGGTCTGCAAGGGCGCAAAGACCGATGGCTGCCTGTCATCGGCTCAAGCTGCCGCGTTGAGCAAGGCATTCGCCGGCCCGAAGGATTCGAAAGGCAATCCAGTCTACACGGGTTACTACTACGACACGGGCATTGCCGCGACCGGAGGCGGCCTTCCAGGAATTCTTCTCGGCGCCGGCCCACCGGTCGGAGCGCCCGCCGCCCTTGCGCAGGACGTCGACAAGGAAGAACGCGAGGTCGAGACGACGGCGCAAGGCATCATCGGTGACACGTGGAGCTGGACCAACCTGAATACGTTCTCGGGGCGCGGCGGCAAACTGCTCTTCTACCACGGCGTCAGCGATCCGTGGTTCTCGGCTCAGGACACCGTCGGTTATTACGAACGTCTCGGCAAAGCGAACGGCGGAGCCGAGGCCGTCAAGAACTGGAGCCGTCTGTTCCTCTCACCGGGAATGGGCCACTGCCAGGGCGGCGCGTCGCTCGACACGTTCGACCTTCTCACCGCGGTCGTCGACTGGGTCGAGAAGGGCACGGCGCCGGATGCCGTGATCGCCACGGGTCGCGCATTTCCCGGGCGCAGTCGTCCGCTGTGTGCCTATCCACAGCATGCGCACCACAAAGGATCTGGAGATCCGCAGGACGCGCGGAATTTCGAGTGCAGGAATTAACCAGTCAACTCCCAACTCTCTGACGCTGGAACCAACTCCCAATTCCCAACCGGACTGGGTGGAGTTGGGAGTTTCGATTTGGGAGTTGGAGGTTGGGCGTTGGGAATTCCGTCAGCGAACCGGCTTGCTGACGGCCGCGGCGCCGACGATGCGGACGTTCGTCAAGTGCCACGCGCCATCGCGCATCGTCCACATCTGCGAGACGAACGCACCCGAGGCACTCCCGGCCGGAGCATTTTCCAAACGCTCCGTCATCCTCGCCACGTAAATCGCATCGCTGCCGAAGACGCGGACGCTGACGTCCTGCATCTCGCGGTGGACCGGTGACAATCCGGCCGGCAGGCGGTCCGTGGCGGCCCGTTCGTCCGACAGGATCAGCTGCGGCGCGGCCAAGGTCGCCATCGCGGCGCGATCCTGGCGATAGTACGCGTCGAGCCATCGTTCCGCGACGCGCGCAATGTCGGCCTGCGGATTCGGTGCTGGCGCAGCGACGGCAGGTGCCGCACCGCTCGTTGGTGTCGGCACCTCGCGCACCGGGGGCGGCGCCGGGGCCGGGCGCGCCACAGTCTGTGGTTCCTCCCGGGGCGGTGGGGCTGGCGCTGCTGCCTCCGGAATCGGAGACGGCGCTCGCTCTCCGCCTTCGGGGGTCGACGTGATTGGTGTGGCCGGAGCGGTCGGCGGCGTTGCGAACGTCGATGGTTTGACGTCGGTCGAGGGCGTTGCGGTCGCCGGCGGTGTGGGCGTCGGCTGCTCGGCCTCGTTCAGCACGAAGCTTCGCGTCAGGACCTGACCGTCGCGTCCGAGCGGCATCGCTTCGCCACCGTTGACGGACACGACGACGGCGCCGGCGTCTCCCGAACGGATCGAGACCTCACGCGCATCGGTGATTCGAAAGGTCTCGCCCGGTTGCACGAGTCGCGCGAATACGACCTGACCGTCCTGCGTCAGGCGAACCCACGCCTGACGCCGCGCCTCGACCGACAGCGTAGGGGCAGGCGTGGACGCTGGTTCCGCGGGTGGAGGCGCAGTCACAGCCGGTGGCGGCTCCGATGCTGCGCCTCGCGCTGCCGCTGGTTGTGACGTCGTCGAGGCAACGTTTGACCCGTCGCGCGAGCGAGACATCCACCACAGCATGCCCGCGACGATCGCGACTCCAGCCATCACGAACGCCACGACGAACATGCGCGTGCCGCGCGCTGCCGGCGTGACCGGCTCCGTCTCCGGCGTCTCCCGAGTCGACGCAACCTTGGCGCGGATGTTCTCCCACGCCTCGGATTGCGGAGAAGGCGTGGTCGCTTCCGCCGGCACGTCGGCGATTGGGAGCGCCTGCAACTGCGCCGTCTGCGCCTGTAGCGCCTGCGAGTAGTCGGCGACCGTCTGAAATTCTCCGCTCGCCTCGTGCAGAACCTGGCGGAGATCCTGGCGTGCCGCGGAGAGCGTGCGAGGTGTGCCTTCCGCGGGAGCGGCGCCGTCGGTCGCCATGTTGCCGATCACGTCGACCTGTGCGGCGAGCATCAGCAGATCGCGTCGTGCCTGCAGGATGACGCGGCGAACTTCGCTGCGCGCCGAGGACACGATCTCGCTGGCTTCGCGTGCGGCGGTGGTGAACACCTCCTGCTGCAGCCGCGTCAGCTCGCGCGCCCGCGCGCGATGGGCGTCCTCCTGTGTGCGGTACTCGTTGATGAGCGAAGGAACACTGGAGGTCCCTGGTCCCCCGTTGCCAGGATCAGCCGGACCGCTCTGCGGCCTCACACCTTCGTCTCGTTCTCGTTGCATATCCGGCATGGCGGTCCCAGGCGCGCGAAGCGCGCCGAAAAGAAGCTGGGGCGATTGTCCATGGCTCGTGCCGAGATGTCGAGAGGGGGATGTTAGGATCTCGGCTCGCATGTCTGTCAGCGACTCCATTGCTCACTATCGGATCGGCGCCAAACTCGGACAGGGCGGCATGGGCGAGGTGTATCGCGCCACCGATACCAAGCTCGGCCGAGATGTCGCGCTGAAGGTCATCACGCCGGCGCTGGCCGGCGATCCGGCGCGGCTGGCCGGTGTCTCGCGCGAAGCGCACGTCCTCGCCTCGTTGAACCATCCCAATATCGCCGCGGTTTACGGGATCGAGGATCAGGCGATCGTGATGGAGCTGGTCGAAGGGCCGACGCTCGCCGATCGTCTCAAGCACGGCCCGATCCCGCTCGAGGAGGCCCTCGGCATCGCGCGCCAGATTGCCGCCGGGCTCGAAGCGGCGCACGAGAAAGGGATCGTCCACCGAGATCTGAAGCCGGGAAACGTGAAGATCACGCCAGACGGCACGATCAAGCTGCTCGACTTCGGTCTTGCCCGGCATGCGGCGCTCGCCGCCGCGGCGGATGACGCCACGATCGCCGCGAGCATGAGCGTCGAGGGACTGATCGTCGGTACTCCGGCCTACATGGCGCCCGAGCAGGTGCGCGGGAAAACGGTCGACAAGCGCGCCGACGTGTGGGCATTCGGCGTCGTCGTCTACGAGATGCTGACCGGCGAGAAGCTGTTCGGAGGCGATACCACGACCGACGTCATGGCATCCGTGGTGACGAAGGAGCCGGACCTGTCACGCGTGCCGGCGAGCGTGCGGCCGATGCTCCGGCGCTGTCTCGAGAGGGATCCGAAGCACCGTCTGCGCGATGTTGCCGACGCATTGCTCCTTCTCGACAGCACGCGCGAGGTGGCTGGCGGCGTCGTTCCGGTAGTGGCTGGGCGAGGAACCAGGTTCTGGATCGTCTCGGCAATCGCCGGTGCTTTTGCGATCGCATTCATCGTCGTCTCGCTGGTGCATTTCCGCGAGACGCCGCCGGCCGCCCCTGTCGTCCGCTTCGCGACGGGCGTCCCGGACAACGTCACCTTGACATCGCTGCCGATCTTTACGCTCTCGCGCGACGGACAGAAGCTCGCGTTCCCGGCAATCGGACCCGACGGCCGTGCGCACGTGTGGATTCGTCCGTTCGATGCCGCCACCGCACATGCGCTCAACGACGACATTCCCGCATCGCTCGAAACGATGTTCTGGTCGGCGGACGGTCGCTTCGTCGCCTATCTCGCCGGCACGCAACTCATGCGCGTCGACATTGGAGGCGGACCGGCGCAGAAGATCGCCGACGTACCGCCGGGCACGATCACTGGCTCGTGGGATCGCAGCGGCATCATTCTGCTGGGCAGCGTCCGCGGCGTCCTCCAGGTGCCCGCCAGCGGCGGGATGCCCGTCCCGGTCACGGAGGTCGACGCGTCGCGCAAGGAAGTCAGTCACCTGCTGCCGGTGATGCTCCCTGACGGGCAGCACTTCCTGTATTCGCGTGGCGGCGCTCCCGGCACTCGGGCCTTGTATGTCGGCGCGCTTGGCGCCCAGCCGAAGGACCAGCCGACCACGCCGCTGCTGACGACCGACTACGGCGCAACGTTCGTGCGCGATTCACGCTCGCGCTCCACCCCCGGCGGATTTCTGCTGTTCGTTCGGGACGGCACGCTCATGGCCCAGCCTTTCGACGCCAGGACGCAGAAGCTGCAGGGTGACGCGGTGGCAGTCGCCGATCAGATCGCTGCCGCCAATGGAACCGGCGGCGGGCTCGCATTCTATTCCGCCTCGGACGAAGGCGCCATCGCCTATCGAACCGGGCGCGCTTCAACGCTCACACGCCAGTTGGTGTGGTTCGACCGGAATGGGAAGCGCATCGGGGCGCTCAACGAGCTGGGTGGCTATGGGCTCGTCAAGCTCTCGCCGGATGGCACGCATGCAGTGACGACAAAGACCGACGCGCAGACGGGCAATAACGCCGACGTGTGGGTGAACGATCTGACGGTCGACACCAGCATGCGGATTACCTTCGACCAGAGCGCCGATCTGCAGCCCGTGTGGTCGCCGGACGGCACACGCATCGCGTGGGTGCGGCAGACGCAGGACAACGGTTGGGCCATCTATCGGAAGGCAGCCGACGGCTCTGGCGCCGAGGAACTTCTTTACAAGTTCGGCAAGGGCGGGGTCGTCGGCCTGACCGACTGGACACGCGACGGGCGCTTTCTCGTGTATCAGCGGGACGGCGACATCTGGGCCTTGGCGATTGGCGAGGGCACCGAGAACGGTCGACAGCCGATCGCGGTGATTCAGACACCAGCCAACGAGCTCGGCGCCTACGTGTCCGCCGACACGCGCTGGGTCGCGTACATCTCCAACGAATCCGGCCGACAGGAAATCTACGTGCAGCCGTTCACGCCCGGATGGCAGGCCGCTGGTGCGACATCGGTCGGCGGTAAATGGATGGTCTCACGAGGATCGCGCGGCATGGTTCGCTGGCGCGCCGATGGCAAGGAGCTCGTGTTCCTCGACGGCGACGGCAATCTCATGTCCGTCGATGTCACGTCCGCCCCCGTGTTCAAGGCCGGGCCTCCTCACGCATTGTTCCAGATGCCGCGGGAGTTCATGGCGCAGGCCGGTAACCCGGGAACCCTCGCAGACGTCTCGCGCGATCACCAGCGGTTTCTGCTGGTGATGCCTCCACTGAATGCGACGCGAAGTGCCGAGATCGACGTCATTCTCAACTGGCCGGCGCTGATCTCGCACTGAACCATGCTCGCTGCGGGTGTTCGACTGGGCCGTTACCAGCTGCGGTCGCTCATGGGTGCCGGGGGCATGGGCAAGGTGTATCGCGCGCGATACGCGGCTCGATCGCGTCTACGTCACGATGCGGTCGCGCCCGCCCTCGGCAGCGAAACCGGACGCGGCACTGACCATTGCCGATCTCCAGGTGCAGCCATTGACGTGTACTTCACCTCAGCGGTTGCCGCCGTTGCTGCAGGCGGATTGGACCGCCGACGGCCGCGGCATCACGTACGTCGATTCCGCGATGCAGACCAACCTGTGGGTTCGCCCGCTCGACGGCTCGCCCGCCCGCCAGTTGACCGATTTTCCAGACGATGGCCCCACCATCGCCGCCTATGCGTGGTCCTCCGATGGGACGCGGCTGGCGGTGGCCCGCGCCGCGTCGACGCACGACATCGTTCTGGTCAAAGGGTTCAAGCGCGCGCTCGCGCAAGTCCACGGCGGCGCGACGCCGTGACCTGATTCGGCCCTTGCTCGAGGGGCTGGGCGCCGCGGTTACAATAAACAGCCCGTTCTGCCCGGCAACGATTCTGACGACCCGAACATTTCGAACGATCCGAACGTTTCGAACGACCCGAACGACCCGAACGATCCGAACGAGAGTGAGCATGAATATCCGATTCACGTTGAACGGACAGCCAGCATCGGTGGACGTCGAGCCACAGATGCCGATGCTGTGGGTCCTGCGCGACACGCTGGGCCTCACTGGCACGAAGTTCGGGTGCGGGATCGCCGCGTGCGGCGCCTGCACCATTCATCTGGATGGCACCGCCGTGCGTGCGTGTCAAACACAGGCGCAGGCAGTGGCCGGCAAGCGCGTGACGACCGTTGAAGGGCTGTCAGCCGACGGCACGCATCCGGTGCAGGCCGCCTGGATCGAAGTCGACGTGCCGCAATGCGGTTACTGCCAGTCCGGACAGATGATGTCGGCAGCCGCGCTGCTCGAGCGGACGGCAAAGCCGAGCGACGCGGACATCGACCGCGCGATGCGCGGCAACATCTGTCGCTGCGGCACCTATTCGCAGATCAGGGCGGCTATCCATCGCGCGGCCGAGATGAAGGGAGCGCGGGCATGAGCAGCAACACGTTCAAACTCGATCGCCGCGGCTTCCTGGCTGCAACGGGCGGACTCGTGGTCGGATTCGTCCTCCCCGCGCGCGAGGCGCTGGCGCAGGGCGGCGGCGGTGGCCTGTTCGGTCCGCCTCCCGATGGCAAGCCGAACGCGTATATCCGCATCGGCGCCGATGACAGCGTGACCTTCTTCATCCCGAAGAGCGAGATGGGCCAGGGTCCGACCACCGCGTGCTCGCAGATGCTCGGCGAAGAGCTCGAGTGCGACTGGACGAAAGTGAAGATGCAGGTCGCACCTGTCGATCCTGCTTCTTACGGTCACCAGACCACCGTTGGCAGCATGGCCGTGAGAACGAGCTGGGATCCATTGCGCAAGGCAGGTGCTCAGGCGCGCATGATGTTGATTGCTGCAGCGGCGCAGCAGTGGAACGTCAACCCGTCGCAGCTTCGCGCGGAGAACGGGTTCGTGATCAATCCGTCGACCAATCAGCGCATCAACTACGGCGCGATCGCCGACGCCGCATCGAAACAGCCGGTGCCGGCGAGCGTGACGCTGAAGGATCCGAAGCAGTACAAGGTCATCGGCAAACCGGTGAAGCGGCTCGACACGCGCGACAAGGTCACCGCGAAAGCGATGTTCGGCCTCGACGCGCGACCGCAGGGACTGGTGTATGCCGCGGTGAGCCGGTGTCCGGTGTTCGGCGGCAAGGTCGCGAGCTTCGACGCGAGCAAGACGAAGACGGTCCCCGGCGTCAAAGACGTGTTCCAGATTCCGGGCGGCGTCGCCGTCGTCGCCGAGAACACGTGGGCGGCGCTGCAGGGGCAACGCGCGCTGACGGTGCAGTGGGACGAGGGCGCGAACGCCGCGGTCACGAGCGCGACGATCCGTCAGATGTTCGTCGATCGCGCGAAGCAGGGTGGGGTGCCCGCGCGCAAGGACGGCGATGCAGTTGCGGCGCTGGCCCGCGCGTCGAAGCGTGTCGATGCCGTGTATGAGGTCCCGTTCACCGCGCACGCTCCGATGGAGCCGATGAACGCGACGATACACATCCGGCCGGACGGCACAGCGGAAGCCTGGGTGCCGACACAGAGCCCGACGACGTCGCGGGCGGCGATCGCGCAGATCGCGGGCATCGCCCCGGAGAAGGTGAACCTGCACACCACGTTCATGGGGGGCGGCTTTGGTCGTCGCGGTGAAGGTCAGATCAATCACCTGGAGGACGCCGCGCACGTGGCCAATCGTCTGAAGGTGCCGGTGAAGCTGACCTGGTCACGCGAGGACGACATGACGCAGGACTACTATCGCCCTGCGTCATACGCGGAGCTGTCCGGCGGCCTCGACGCGAGCGGCTGGCCCTCGGTGATGAAAGCGAAAATCGCCTGCCCGTCCTTCTTCATGGTGCGCGACGGCCTGGATCCGATCGCGGTCAGCGGGATCTCGGATCTGCAGTACGCATTCCCCGACTTCCTGGTCGAGTACAGCATCGCCAACACGCACGTGCCGGTCTCGTTCTGGCGTGCGCCAGGTGCGGCGCAGAACACCTACTTCGCCGAATCGTTCTTCGACGAGCTGTGCGCGGCCGGTGGAAAGGATCCGGTCGAGGCCCGTCGTCGTCTGCTTGCGAAGTCGCCGCGGCTGCTCAACGTGCTGAACATCGCGGCGGAAAAGGCCGGGTGGGGCAAGCCGCTTCCAGCGGGTCGCGGCCGGGGCGTGGCGCTTGGCGCGAACGTCGGCAGCTTCAACGCGCAGATCGCCGAAGTCTCCGTCAGCAACGGGCGCGTGCGCGTGGAGAAGGTCGTCTGCGTGATGGACTGCGGTCAGATCATCAATCCGCACATCCTGCGGCAGCAGATCGAGGGCGGGATCATCTACGGACTCTCAGCAACGGTGAAGGGTCAGATTACGATCGATCGCGGTCGCGTGAAGGAGACGAACTTCAATCAGCACGACATGATGCGGATGGACGAAGTGCCGGCCGTCGAGATCCATCTCGTCGAAAGCACCGAGCGACCGACCGGTGCCGGCGAAGCGACCAATCCGGCCACGGTGCCGGCCGTCATCAACGCGATCTTCGCCGTGACCGGCAAGCGCGTGAGAACGCTGCCGGTGAAAGCGACGGACCTGGTTTGACGCCCGCGTCAACTCCCAACTCTCTGACGCTGAGCCAACTTCCAACTCCCAAACCTTGGGAGTTGGTCGGGCGAAACACGTTGGGAGTTGGGAGTTGGCTCCCGCGACAGTGGGTTGGAAGTTGGGAGTTGATGTGGGTGACCGCATCGAAGACCGACCCAGCCTGAAAGACCTCGACGGCGTGCGCGTCGCCGTCGAGGAGCCGCTTCCGCGCGGCCTCGCGCGCGACACCATCAAACAAGCCGTCGAAATGCAGCTGCGAGCCGCGGCGATCAAGGTCCTGGGCCTTGGCGAGTTTCCGACCGGCGACCCTCATCTCAGGGTCACTATCAGTGCCTCGAGCGAGCGCGACGGTCTCGTGGCTGGCGACGTGCAGGTCGATTTCGTGCAGATCGTCTTCCTCCGTCGCAATCCTCAGGTGACGTTCAATCGAGCGCAAACGTGGAAGGCCGACGCGCAGATTGTGCTTGGACCGGCCTCGCAGCTCACGCGCGACGTTCTGCGCGAGCTCGCCAGGCAGGTCGATCAGTTCATCGAGGATTACCGCGCGACGAACCGCTGAGGACTACCGCGCAATGCGCCTTCAACCGCGCGATGTTCTGTTGCCCATCCGCGGCGAGAGCCATGCGCGAGCTGCGCATCTGGATGTAAGCGGCATCCGCGCAGGTCGACGGTGACAGACGCGCGAGAGTGAGACGGCGTCCGAGATAGAGCACGGCGTCGAACTGCTGCTCCATCGGCATGACTCGCCACTGGTCGCGAGGAAGCGGCGCAAAGCGCGCGCCTTGTTTCACGAAGCGCGCGTCTGAAGGCAAGTACGTGTCGAAATCGGCTTCGCCGAGACGCGTGCCCGCGACGTACGCGAGGCTTGGGATCGGCCACGATACAGTGTCGGGCTGCACCGTGCTCACGTCGGGTTCGAGACCAGTATCGGTGATCGCGAATACCGGAAAGATCGAGAACATCCGCGTCTTGCCGTCGCCTTCGAGGAGGCCGGCCAGCCAATCCGCCGTCTCGTAGTTCGTGCGCTGATTGCGCCGTTGAAAATGTCCACGGCCCCAGATGAGCAGCGCGCGGCGACCCTTGGCCACCACCTCGCGCCTGACGAGATCCGCCGCGAAGAAATCACGCTGGTCGCCCCATTTCAGCATGTCGGCAAACGTGCGAACGTTTTCCCATTCGATAGGCGGGTCGCCTAACAGCACGCGAAGCTGCCGCTCGCGAGGAAGCCCTGCGTTCACGGATCGCACCGCCCGAAAGAGCTCCTCGGATAACGGCGCGTCGAATTCGAAGGTCAGGCCGGTCGTGTCCTGCCATACGTGACGCAGGGTCTCGTTGCTGACGTCTTCGCCTCGAACGAATCGATCGATCACGTCCTGATAGCGGGCGTTGCCGCGCTCGACGACGATGTCGTTGACGGTGTCCGGAAAACGAGGATCACGAATCAACGACATGCGAAACGCGTGGTCCTCTTGACTGAGGTGATGGCCTTCCCCGAGTGCAACCAGACTGTGCGACTGGAACTGGTCGAGGATTGCGCGGATAGGTTCGACCGGCTTCGCCACCATCGGTGGCGTCGATTGCGCGGACAGCCCGAGAACGTGTCCCGCAAGGACACCAGCGATCGCGGCAATGACGAGCCGGCGCAAACACTTCGTTCGAGTCAAGCGGTGTCGATCTTACACAATGTCAGATTAAGACGCTAGAGCGACAGACGGAACAGCAATGCCGCGGATCCGCCTGCGAGCAGCGCTCCTGCAAGCGTCGCCCACAACGCATGGCGTCTGCCGAACCAGTCTGCGAACGGCGAAAACGCCCGGCCCACTCCACGATGGAACCGGTAGAGAACCGGGCCGAGAATCACCCACCACGCGCCGATCACGGCGAAGGCCGCGAGCGACGTCGCGAGTTGAGTGTGGCCGTCGAACCGGGTAACCATCCAGTCGCCCATCGCCGGATTGTCGGTCAAGACGCCGATGATCATTGGCAGTGGCCATGCGATCACCACACCCGCAAGAAGCACGTACATGGCAACGAGCGGCGGATAGACGAACCACCGTCTCGCGCCGATTTCTTCGCCGTGCTGCACCACGGTTGCCAGCCACGCACGTGCCGCAAACACGCTGACCAGCAGCAGGAGCAGCGGCACCGGCCACAGAATCATGCGCATGAACGAGAAGATGCCGAGGACGAACAGCGTCAGAATGAGCGCCGGCAGCCGCCATTCCGCGCCTGATCGCGGAGCGTCGCTCGTGTGGCCGCCGCCAGGCATGTCGTCGACGGGCAGCCATCGATCGGGTGGCCCGAGTCGATCGAGCACCGCGTTAAGGCGCTGGGTGCCGACCGGCTGCGGCTCGCTCGCGAGCTCCGCGTCGATATGGCTGATGATGTCCCGTTCGACGTCGGACACGTCGACGGACAAGTGGCGGCTCAGAGCCGAGCGCATTCGATACAAATAGCGATCGAGATGTGCCCTCGCTTCGTCGGTGAACGCGATTGTCATTTCGCCCTCTCTCGAATTTCCGCGATGCCTTGCGTCAGCAGATCCCAATGCACGTTCATGTCGTCGCGCAGCTGCTCTCCGCGCCGGGTCAACTCGTAGTACTTGCGCGCCGGCCCCGAGGGTGATTCCTCGAGCGACGTGCGCACCAGCCCATCGCGCTTCAAGCGGCTCAGAATCGGATAGATCGTCCCTTCGCTGACGACCAGCACATCGACGTCGCGCAACTGTCGGACGATGTCGTATCCGTAGATGCGACCGCGCCCGATCACATTCAGCATGCATAGTTCCAGCAGGCCTTTGCGCAGCTGGGTCGTCCAGTTGTCCGCGATGTCCACGCACCCGATTACTATCATGTTATGCATGGTAGCTGTCAAGGCCTTATACGGCCTCAGACGGCGCGAGGTTCCTGCACGTGGATCGCCTCGCTACTGACGCCGGGCGTCCGGCAATCCGGCTGACCATTCCGCCCGTAGTCAACAGTCGGGCGGCTCAATATCCGACGAGAACCCGGATGCCAGCGCGGGTTCTTCGTAGCTGGAGGCATGCGCGGCTGCCCGCGGCGGCCGCGCCCTGGGGGACGTATGAAACGACTGAAGACCGGACTCGTGATTGGCGTGGTCCTCGCGGCCGCCGGCATCACCGTTCATGGATCGAGCCACAGAGAGGCGCTCGCGGTTCTCAACGAGCCGTGCGCCGACAACACCGATACGTACGCGTGGGTCTCCAACGGCTCGCACGACAAGCTGTATCTGGTCATGGATTTCAACCCGCTGCACGAGCCGGGTCAGGGCAATCAGGGGCTGCGGGCGTGCGACGGATATCGTTACGAGTTTCACATCGGCGTTGGCGACAGCCTGCGGGATCAAGCCATCTATCGCGTCGAGTTCACCAAAGCACTGCAAGCGGAAGCGGCTCCCGATCCGGGCGACAACGTTGGTGGCAGCAACGAGCTGCTGTGGCAGCTCACGGGCGGCACCGAGACGATGACGGTGACGCGGTCGTTCGCGCCCGGCATCAACAACATGGAGGTGCTCGGCCGCAATCTTCCGGTCCTGCCGAACAATCACGGGCCGCAGACCGACCGGTTGATTTACGGACTCGGACGCTTCCAGGGCTACGACTCCGGCGATCGATCGAGCCGCGAGGAGGGCCTTTACGATCAGGCGTTCGTCGATCGCTACATTCAGACGCTGTCGAATGGCGGACGAATCATCGCCGGTCAGTTCGACGATCCGTATCAGCTCGATGAGAAAGGGATCTTCGATCTCGTCAACCTGAACGCGAACGATCTCGGCGGCATCCGCGGTGCGCGGCGGCCTCCCGGGAAGGACGTGTTCACCGGGTTCAACATCTTCTCGATTGCGCTCGAGATCCCCACTCGCGATCTGTTCCCGAACGGGATCCCGCACAACGGGTCACTGCAGCCCAGTTCGACCGACAGCTTGCTGCGGGTGTGGTCGCGAATCACCCGGCAAGCCGTACAGACGGTCGATGCGAACCAGGTCATCACGGGCGTCACGGGATCCGGCGAGTGGGTGCAGGTGGGTCGCAACGCGCTGCCGCTGTTCAATGCCGGCTTGATCGGAGTGCAGCGTCAAACGCTGTATCTGCACAGCGATCCGTCGCACGACGTGTCGAACTTCGGGGCGGACATCCTGTATCCGGTGCTGGTCCGCGATGCCGAGGCGCTCGGGATCTACCGTGCGCTTGGTGTTCCTGATGGAACGGTCGCCACGCTCAAGGGTCCTCGCCTCGACATCGTGAAAGCGATCAACCTGAATCGGCCGATTCCGGTCGCCGACGGGTCCACGGGTGATGTAATCACGCTGGACGCCGCCATCGATTCGAGCTTCCCCAACGGACGACGGATCGGCGGCGGTACGGCGCCGAACCGCAATCAGGTGAATGTCAACAGCGTCCTCATCAGCCTCATCGTCGCCGGCGATGCGAACGCGGGTCTGGCGAAGGGCACGGAGGAGAACGACAAGAACTATCTCGATCGCTTCCCCTTCCTTGCACCGGCGCATCAGGGTCTGCTGCAGGGACACGGCGGCACGAACACGCCACCGGTCCCGAACATTCCGGCTCCGTAACGTCGTCGTTCGGATCGTTCGAGTCGTTCGGCCCGTTCGAAACGTTCGGTCGTTCGAAACGTTCGGGTCGCTCGATCGCCTGCAATCTGACGAATCGTAGGGGCCGCCTTCAGGCGGCCCTGGTTTCGTGCCAACGCAATCAGGCGCATGACGTGGAACAGCCCCCGTCGGGCTGTTCCGTCGGCTGGAGGGACGTGTGACCGCAGGTTTGAATTCATCGCAGGCGCGCAGGGTCGTTGGGATCGCAATCATCGTGGCGACGTTCGTCGTGAGCGGCGCCTCGCTCCACGCGCATGACATGTGGATCGAGCCGGCGACGTTCTCGCCCTCACCTGGTGACATCGTGGCGCTCAAATTGCGCGTCGGTGAGGATCTTCTTGGCGATCCGATTCCGCGGGATCCGGCGCTCATCAACCAGTTCTTCGTCGTCGATGGCGAAGGCCGTAAACCGGTGGTGGGCCGTGACGGGTCCGACCCGGCCGGCTTCATTCGCGTCGTGGCTCCTGGCTTGCTCGTCGTTGGTTACCGCAGCAATCCGAGCGTCGTCGATCTGACACCGGAGAAGTTCAATCAGTACCTCAAAGAGGAAGGCCTCGACGCCGTGGCGGCGTTGCGAGCGCGTCGAGGTCAGACGGGCGGGGCGCGCGATCTGTTCTCGCGCTGCGCGAAGAGTCTGGTGGCGTCAGACGCGCCGGTCAACGGCCAGGGTGATCGTCCGCTTGGATTTACTCTGGAGTTGGTGGCAGAGCGCAATCCGACGACGATTGCCGCGGGCGAGGAGCTGCCGGTTCGATTGACGTACGAGAATCACCCGCTGGCGGGTGCACTGGTCGTGGCGATCAACCGCGCCAACCCGAAAGAGAAGCTCAGTGCACGCTCCGACAAAGATGGGCGCGTGCATTTGCGGCTGCCTCGCGCTGGCATGTGGCTGATCAAGGCTGTCCACATGATCGAGGCACCGCCAACTGCGGGAGCCGACTGGGTGAGCTACTGGGCGTCGCTGACATTCGAGATTCGCGATCGAACGCCGGCGCGGAGCACGTCGTGAGCAACGATGACCGGGTAATCGCTTGCGCTCGATACCGCGCGGCGGGTCCCGTCGTCGGGTTGCCCCACCCGTCCTCGGCGCCCGGAAAGACGTGCCACGGGAAGGCGCCTGCGCGGCGGGCGGGGCGGCCCCACCCGACGCCACCCGCGCGCGCCTGGCTGCGCTGTCGGACGCGAGTGAGTACCAGAATGAGCCGGGAGGTCCTGTGTGCGGCTCTCGTTGTATTCCTCTGCAGCCCAGTGGCAACGGCCCACGAGATTGGTACGACGCGTGTGTCGGCGCGGTTCGACAGGGGCCGCTACGCGATCGAGATCACGACCGATGCGTCCTCTTTGTTAGAGAAGCTCGACGCTGTTGCCGGCTTGCCGATGGATGCGACGACCGCGCAGACGGATGTGGCCACGATGGAGAAGCGGCTGGTCCGACGCGACGATGCGTTCCGCCAGCGTGTGACGGTGGCGTTCGACGGCACAGAGACTCGCCCCGAGACGCATTACACCGTGTCGCCGGCATCCGAGGCGCTCTCTGCGGTGATTGCGACGATTCGGCTCACAGGCGAAGTGCCTCGCGGTGCGAGTCACTTCACCTGGTCGTACTCGTGGACGTTCGCCTCGTATGCGCTGTCGGTGACCAACGGCGGTGCGGCCGCGACGATCGAGTGGCTCGAGGGTGGCCAGGCCAGCGCGCCCATCCTGCTGAGGGATTCGGCGCCAGCGATCACTCGAACGACCGTGGCGTGGCGCTATCTGTTACTCGGGTTCACGCACATCGTTCCGCACGGCCTCGATCACATGTTGTTCGTGCTCGGCCTCTTTCTCCTCAGCGGCCGCCTGCGGACCGTCCTCGCCCAGGTGAGTGCGTTCACCGTCGCTCACTCCATCACGCTCGGCCTGAGCATCTACGGCCTCATCACCGTGCCTTCCGCCGTGGTCGAACCGCTCATCGCGGTGTCGATTGCCTACGTCGCACTCGAGAACCTGTTGCTCAGCGAGTTGAAGCTGTGGCGGATTGCTCTCGTGTTCGCGTTCGGGCTCCTGCACGGGCTCGGCTTCGCCGGCGCGCTCCGGGAGCTCGGATTGCCGCGAGCGGAATTCATGACCGCGCTGCTCACGTTCAATGCCGGAGTGGAGGTCGGGCAGCTCGCCGTGATCGCTGCAGCCTTTACGATCGTCGGCTGGCATTGTCGAAGCCAGGCCTGGTATCGACAGCGCATCGTCGTTCCCACATCGCTGCTGATCGCGGTCACGGCGCTGTATTGGACCGTGGAGAGAATCGTGTCGTAAACGAACTCGGGATCGCATCTCGAGATCCGTGAGGACCTCAACGCGGCATGTACGGCGCCACGTTATCGGCGAGGGCTTGCAGCTCGGCGGGCGTCAATCCAAGCTTTTGGCGCTGAACCCTCCAGCCTTCGGCCGGCGGCGGATTGGGCGGACCGTCAGAGCCGTAGAGGATGCGTCTCAGCCCGATCTGGCGCATGCGGGCAACCATGAACGCTGCGTCCGCCTGCGAGCTGCGTTCCATCACATTGGTGGCGATGTCGAATAGACGTTCTTTGTTGCCGGTTCGCCATGTGCCACGGCGAGCACCATCATCGCCGCACTGGTTCCCGGGTCCAGTCGCGGGCCTGACCCACCCAGATGCGCGATCTGGACGACCACGTCGGGCGCCATCGGCAGCGGTTGGCGGCGGCGAACACGCGCCTCACCTGGGCCACGTGGGCGACATCGCGAAGGTTGACGCCGGAATTGGCGAAGTGCAGCTTCAGACCGGTGCGCAGGCGGGGATCGCCCGCACAGCGATCGATTTCTCCGAGCGCATAGTCGCGGAGCGGGTTGACGCTGCACACGGCGACGAGGCGATCGGGATAAGGGGCGCCCTGCTTCGCCGTCCAGTCGTTCTCGGCACGGACGGCTGCGTACTCATCCGCCGGACGCTCTGTCCACCGGCTGCCGAACGCATAGGCCACTGACAGCACGATCGCGCGACGAATGCCGGCTGCGTCCAACTGCGCGATCAAGCGATCGGCCGTTACCGCTTCCGGCTGAGACCAGAGGCGAGCGATCGACGGGCTGATGAGGTGCTGGTGATGATCAGCCGGTGGCGTCGGGACGGCACGCGTGTCAGCACCTTGTGCCGCCACACACGCGGCCGTCAGTACGAGTACGACGATCGTTTCACACAGACGCATTCGAGTGACTCCTGTCGCAGCGTCGTCAGGCCCTCACCGGCTGTACGCGGAACCGCGGATCACCATCGAACATAGCAGAAGGAAGGCACGAGTACCCTGAGGACGCGGATGGCTTGACCGATGGCGATGATCTGTTGTACTAGTGCATTAGTAAATGTGAGTCGTCATCATCGACCGGGAAGCCCGGTCGAAAGGAGCGCATCATGAATCGTAGTTTGGGCGCATGTCTCGTGCTGCTGATGATGGCTGCGATCCCAGGCGCGCTGTGTGCGCAGCAAACGGGAGCGGTCGTCCCGCTACAGCGTGGGGTCAGTGTTCAGATGGCTGTCACGCGCAATGCAGTCGCGGTACCAGACGCGGACACGCAAGAGGCCCTCGTCGTGGCGCTGACATCCGACGGCACCGTATATCTTGGCGCCGATCGGCTCCCAGCGGCCGCTCTGGCAGACAGGGTGACGAGCATTCTCTCCACGCGCAACGAAAAGACGCTCTACATCAAGGCGGACGCCCGCGTTCCGTATGCACGCCTCGTCGAGGTGATCGATGCAGTGCAGAGATTGGCTGTGGAACGTGTGACGTTGCTTACCGCACAACAGGATGCAGCAGACCAAGCGAGGAGGCCCGTGCCGCCGAAGGGGCTGGAAATGCGCGTCGTGAAGTGAGCGACGGCGCGTCGCAGAACCTTGCCCGATCGTCGAGATGCCGCACACGGACGAAAAACGGCGGCGAATTGTCCGTCCGCAGCATGGATTGCCACTGGAGGTCGCCGCCTATCGCTGTCCCTGCAGTCCCACTGCGGGCATATACTCCCCGGTCAGTTCACGATTCCACCAGCGTCCCGTCATCCGGCGTTCGGCAGGTGTGGTGAATCGATATTCATAGAACCGCGCACGCACCCAGCGCGGTGGCGCGTCGGGAAACGGGTTCGTACGAATCAGGCCGAGGATCGCCCCGTCGCCTTGCAGCAGCTTGACCACCAGCGACGTGAACCACGGCTGCTCCATCGGCGTCGAAAGCGCGGCAAACCACATCATCCAGTCGAGACGGAGGTGATACGGCGCGACTAGTGGCGGTGATCGTGACGGATCGCCCGGCTTTGCTGTGAACTCATACTCCAGCCAATGGGTGTTGTTCGTGACCACGGCGTCCGACGTCCCTTCGATCACGACTTCATAGCGCGGCCGAGTGATGCTGCCGAACAGACCGTAGGTGTTGACGATGTGCAGCGGGTTGAACGAGCGGTTCATGACCTGCTGCGATGACAGCATGTTCTGGATAGGGTAGATGCTGAGCACGGCAACCACGAGCGTCAGGACCGCGACGATCGCCCGATAGGGGACCGTCGGTGGGGCAAGCGCCGGCGCTGTGACCGGAAGCCACGTCCACCAGCGGTCGTCGAGCATCGGAATGCAGAGCACGATCGCCAGCCAGTTCAACCACGCGAAGTTGCCGCTGACGATCAGCACGATCTCGAAGGCGATCGTGATCAGCGCGCCAATTCCGGCAAGCGGCTGCGGCAGGAAGTAGAGGAAGGGCACGCCGATCTCCGCGACGTGATTGAAGATGACGCCTGCGCGGTGCACCGCATCGGGCATCCAGTGGAAATACCAGCTGAGAGGGTTCGGGATTGGCTGCGTCTCGAAGTGGTATTCGAGGCACGTGAGATCGCGCCAGCATGGATCGCCACGGAGCTTGATGAGACCGGCCCCGAGCATCACGCGAAACAGAATCCACCGCCACATCCAGATCACGAGCGCATTCGGCGGGGTCCGGGTGCCGCCTGCGAAGATGGCGATGAAGCCGGTTTCGAGCAGCAGCGTTTCCCAGATGAAGCCGTAGAACGTCTGGCCGACATTGACGAACGAGAGATAGAGCGCCCACAGAATCGCCCACACGAGCGCCGCCGCCGGCGTTCCCCATCGCTGCGGGTAGCCCGTCACAACGAGCACGGCCAGAGCGACGCCGATCCAGGCGGCGACGCGAAGCGCCGCATCACTCGACGCGACGTAGAAGAGACTTGGTGCCGACCGGAAGGGAACGACGCGTACGAACCGCGCGATTGGCTGGAGACCGTTCTGGCCGAGGAGCGGAACGACCTGATTGGCGGTCGAGAGGAACGCGACGAGATACATGAGCGCGAGGCCGCGCTCGAAGACGTAGCGGGAGAACCAGTAGCCGGGGAGCTCGAACATATATGGGCCGCCTGAAGGCGGCCCCTACAAGACACGCTGCTTACACGAAGATCAGTACGTCTTCCTCGACCTCGCCGATCTCGACCGCCGCGTCAGTGACGTTCGTGACGCGGAACCGATAGAGGCCGCGCGGCGCCGGTCCGGCCAGTCGCGAGCCATCCTCCGCCTTGAACGTGCTGTTGTGGCACGGGCAGACGTACACCGCATACTCGACGGGATGGCCGATCTCGTCCTTCACGTCCTGCGGCAGGCGATTCGGATCCGAGACGAAGTCGACGTCGCACCCTTCATGCGGGCAGCGGACGCATACGGCGGCGAAGCGATCGGGCTGATTGCCACCCGTTGCCGTTCTCACGATCATGCCGCCGACCCGCACCGGCTGATTCGGCGTCGCCGCCGAGGGCAGCGTCATGCCGTCGGCCATGAAAGGCGTCGCTCGAAACGGTGTCGCGACGTTCTCGAGCGGCACGAACACCGGCCGTGCGAGCGGCCGGAAGCGCAGCGTGATCTGTGCCCACACGCGGCGGCCGATGACAGCCATCGCCAATGCGATCGCGCTGTTGAAGAACCGCCGCCTCGAGAGCACCCCAGCGCCCAAGCCCGGGGTCCCCGCGGCGCACGCTTGCGCCGTGGGGTGGAGGTGTGCGCGCCCGGGACCCTGCCGGACGGACATTACCGGCCGCGGACCCACGACGCCAGGGTCTGCCATTCCGGATCGGTCTGCGACTGCCAATGCTTGCCGCCGCCGTGCCAATGGCTTCCTCCCGCATCTTCGGCGAGCGGATTGGTCAGCAGCAGGCTCTTCATCGGATCGCCCGCGACGACGAGTCGCTGCGTGATGCGCTCGAAGTTGCGGCGCGTCTGATCCTCCGTGAACGAAGCGGTGCCGGGTGGCAGCGGCTCGAGATACGCATCGCCACCGCCCTGCGCGTGACACGAGACGCAGCGCGCGTGACCCTTGCGCTTCGCCATCAGGATCGGCTGCACCTTGGTCTTGAACGTCTCGTAATCGAGAGTCGCTCCACCGGCTGACGCGGCCTGCGGCGACGCCGCGACGATCGATCCGCCCGTGTGAATCACACCAAGCGCCACGACCATTGCCGCCACAAAAACCAGTCGGGACATGGATGAAGGCTCCTTGGGACTAAGGCCGCCCAAAGGCGGCCCCTACGTACGACGAGTGGGCCGACATAAAGGTCCGGGCCGCATCTTCAGTTCGTCGAAGGCACCGGCAATGGCAGTACGGCCGTGACGTTGCGCTTCGGTACGGCGCCGACCTTCAGACGGGTCAGCTCCTTGCGCGCGGCGACATCGATGACCGACACCGTGTCGTCGTGAGCGTTCGCGATGTAGAGCTTCTTGCTGTCCGGCGTGAACGTCAGCCAGTCGGGCACCTTTCCGACTTTCACTTCGCCGAGATACTTCAGGTCGGGAAGCGCGTAGACGTAGACCGCGCTGTTGTACTTGCTCGTCGACCAGAGCGTCTTGCCGTCGGGCGCGACCTTGATGCCGTGCGCGGGCGAGCCCTGAATGCCTTCGTTGTTGCGCTGCGCGACCGGAATGTCCGGCAGCGTGACGCGACTGACCTCACGCCGCGTCGCCCAATCGACCACCGCGAACCCGTGGAAGTTCGTGATCTGCACGTACATCCGCTTCGTCGACCCGTCCGGATTGGTATCGAAGCAGACCGGTCGCACCCCGCCTTCGAAGTGGATGGACCACACCGGCCGTTCGAGCTCCGTGTCGATCACCGTCGCGACCGACCCGCCCGTCGATCCGGCGACGACGTATTTGCTGTCGGGCGTGATGAAGGGGTTGTGCACGCCGCCCAGGATGCGAATCGTCTTCGTCCGTTCCAACGCCTCGGTATCGATGATGTCGATGCCGCCCTGCGCGGTATTGATCGCGGCGTAGACCCGCTTGCCGTCGTTGCGAATCGCGATGTTGTTGGGGCGGCCGGTCAGCGGAATCCTCTTGATCACCTTCATCGTCTTCACGTCGATGACATCGACGGTGCTGGTGGATTCGACGGTGAGATACATCCGGCTGCCGTCGGGCGAGGCCACGGCGCCATGCACCACTTCCTCGTCCGGGATCTCCGCGACGATCTTGTCCGTCGCCGGGTCGATGAGCATCACGCTGTCGCCGGCGGAGTTCGTCTGCACGATGAACGTGCGGCCGTTCTGCGCGAACGTCGGCGCCACGAATAGAGTGGCCGCCAGGCCGGCAATCAGAGCAATCTGGCGACCGCGGCGGGCGAGGGATTCACAGCGACTCATGGCAGAAGGCCTCCTCAATCGCGACAGAATACACCAGCCAAGGGAGCTGCGAGGAGCATAGCGGTCCATGCCTAAGGTCGTGTTGATTACCGGAGCCAGCCGCGGGATCGGGGCGGCGACGGCGCGCCTTGCGGCCGCGCGCGGCTACGACGTCTGCGTCAATTACCGCCGGGATCGCGAGAGCGCCGACGCCGTGCGGCGGGAGGTCGAAGCGGCCGGTCGTCGTTCCGTGACGGTTGCGGCAGACATCGGGGTCGAAGCAGAAGTCGTCCGATTGTTCGAGGTGTGCGACCGCGAGCTCGGTCCGGTGACCGCACTGGTGAACAATGCCGGCGTACTCGAGACGCAGATGCGCCTCGACGAAATGAACGCGGCGCGATGGCAGCGTGTCCTGACGACGAATGTGATAGGTGCGTTTCTATGTGCGCGGGAGGCCGTCCGCCGGATGTCGACGCGGCATGGTGGTGCGGGTGGCGCGATCGTGAACGTGTCGTCGGGTGCGTCGCGTCTTGGCTCGCCCGGCGAATACATCGACTACGCCGCCTCGAAAGGCGCGCTCGATACGATGACGATCGGCTTGTCCCGTGAAGTGGCGGAGGAAGGGATCCGCGTCAATTGCGTCCGCCCGGGTCACATCTATACGGAGATGCACGCGAGCGGTGGGGAGCCGAATCGTGTCGACCGCCTGAAGGCGGTTGTCCCGATGAAGCGCGGGGGCACGGCGGAGGAAGTCGCCGTCGCGATTCTGTGGCTGCTGTCTGATGAGGCGTCCTACACGACCGGCGCGTTCATCGACGTCGCGGGGGGGAAGTAATCCAGAACCGCGGGCCCGGGCCTGCCCGCGCGACGCGGTCGTTGGGATTCGACAGCCGGCACTGCTGCAGGGACAGGCAGCCGCAGCCGATGCACTGCGTCAGCCCTTCCTTGAGCCGTACGAGCTCGGCGATCCGTTCGTCGAGGCGAGAGGTCCAGCTCGCCGACAGCTTCGACCAATCGGCCTGGTCGGGAACGCGATTGCCGGGCAGCTTCTTCAGTTCGACGGCGATCTCGTCGAGCGATAGTCCGATCTTCTGCGCGAACACGATGAACGCGATCCGGCGGAGCACGGCGCGTGGAAACCGCCGATGGCCGGAGCCGGTGCGCTCGGACGTAATCAGGCCGCGCTGCTCGTAGAAGCGCAGGGCGGAGGAGGCGACGTCGCTCCGGCGCGCCACCTCGGTGATGGTCATCAGGTCGTTCATGGACTCTCGCGGACCATAAAGGTCCGCGCCGCATGTAGAGAAAATCCCTTGACTTAAAGTTAACTTTAACTTGTAGCCTGAGAATCGTCAACCGCGGAACCGGACCCCATGAACGAGGAACCCGGAACCCGGAACCAAGGAACAGTGAACCCGGAACCACGGAACCGGGAACCCGGAACGGGGAACGTGGAACGAAGCTCTGGAGGGCTGGACATGACCGATCACCAATGTGCTGGGCTGCGCGTCGCGATCACCGGCGGGACCTCGGGTCTGGGACGCGCACTCGTTCGTCACCTCATCGACCGCGGCGCCGACGTCGCGTTCGTTGCCCGCCACCGCGATGCTGTCGAGCAGGTCGCACGCGACACGGGCGCGCACGGCATCGTCGGCGACGTCTCTCGAAAGGACGACATTCACCCGATCGCGATTCAGATCCTCGCCGCCCTCGGAGGTGTCGACGTGCTGGTCAACAACGCGTCGTCACTTGGACCGGTGCCGCTGGTCCCGCTTGCCGATACGGAGTGCGAAGACTTCGAACTGGCGCTCGATACGAACGTGCTGGGGCCGTTCAGGCTGACCAAGGCGCTGCTCGGCGCACTGGCGGCGTCGGCCCGAGAAGGACGACAGCCGCTCGTCGTCAACATCTCCAGCGATGCCGCTGTCACGCCCTATCCGAACTGGGGCGCATACGGGGCGAGCAAGGCTGCGCTGCAGCATCTGAGCCGAATCTGGAATGCCGAGCTGAACGAAGAAGGTATCTATGTCGTCGCTGTTGATCCTGGAGATATGGACACGCCCATGCACGCGCTCGCGATTCCCGAGGCGGATCCGGCGTCACTCAAGCGACCGGCAGATTCAGCGCGAGAGATTACCGATGTGATCGTGGCGATGCAGCGACCGGCACATGACGTCGAGGTCGAGGTGGCTTCATGAAACCAGCGACCTCGCCATCCGATCGCGCCGGACGCGGCAGGCTGCTCGTGATCGACGAGGACGGTTGCCTGTCGCATCGCGCCCGCGCCGAGTTCCCGTTGTTCGTCGAGCGCAACGACCTCGTCATCGCCAACGATGCCTCGACGATTCCGGCCAGCTTGTCGGGGATCCATCCGTCGACCGGTGCTGCGATCGAAGTACGTCTCGCCGCGCGCGACTCGCTGTCGCCGGGGCGTGTCACCCGATTCACGGCGGTGCTCTTCGGCGCCGGTGATTATCGAACGCCGACGGAGCATCGGCCGTTGCCGCCCGTTGTCCGTGAAGGTGATCGACTGCAACTGGGGCCGCTTCATGCCGTGGTGACGGGGCTGCTTGGCCACCCTCGACTGATTGCACTGAGCTTCGACGGCTCGCCATCAAAGATCTGGGAAGGGCTTGCCCGGCACGGACGACCAATTCAGTACGCGCACGTGCGCGAACCACTTGCGATCTGGGATACGTGGACGCGCATCGCCGGTCAACCGGTCGCCTTCGAGCCGCCATCGGCAGGGTTCCTGTTCACCTGGCGAATGATTCACGAGCTGCGCGCGCGTGGTGCGCGCGTGGCCACGATCACGCACGCCGCCGGAATTTCATCGACCGGAGACGACGAGCTCGACGCGCGGCTTCCCTTCGACGAACCGTACTTCATTCCACGGTCAACGGCAGCATTGATTCAGCAGACCAAGCGGCGGGGTGGACGCGTGATCGCGATCGGGACGACGGTCGTGCGTGCGCTCGAGCATGCCGCAGGACGTCACGGACGAGTGAAGGTCGGGAATGGAGTGGCGACGCAGCGTATCGGACCGCAGACGTCGTTACGAGTGGTGGATGCGATCGTCTCGGGTGTCCACGAACCGGGCAGCAGTCACTACGAACTGTTACGCGCGTTCCAGAACGACGATGTGCTCAAGGAGATGAATGAGGAGGCCGAGGCCGGCGGGTACCTGACGCACGAGTTCGGCGATTCGATCTTCATGACGAAAGCCGCCGAACCGCGCGCGTCTCGGCTGCTGCCGGATCGTCGCGCTGCGGTTCCAGCGGCTCTCGCGATCGTGGGCTGACCTACGCGCCCTTCTTGATGCTGATCTTGATCGGCTCGGGACGCATCGTCTCTTTCTCGATGACGAGCTTCACCGTCTTCGCCGCCCAGCCTTCTTTGTAGACGATCATGTGGAACTCGCCCTTGCCGACGCCGGACATGTTCCATTTGCCTGAATCGTCGGTCTTCGCTTCGACCGCGCTTCCATCCTTGAGCGGCAGCTTAATCAGCACTCCGGGGACCGGGTCGCCGCCGTCCTCCGCCGTGATCGTGCCTGCCAGGACACCGAGGCCGCGCGTCTGTGCCGTCGCTGGGACGCTGATGAGACTCGCAATGGCAACCAGGGCGACGGCTGCGATGGTTCGCTGCATGTTTCCTTCTCCTTGCGGGCCACCGCCCGCGACTCGTAGCAACCTCGGAATCGGTTGCGCTCGTTGAAAACTTGAATTGGTAGCTGGGTAATTGGGTAACCGGGCGGATGAAAAATGTGGGTCTTGACCCAGCTACCTATCAGCCCGGCTACCTAGCTACTTAGGAACGCCCGTAAGTGCCCGTTCCTGCGTCGCTGTCCTCTCCCATTTCCACGAAGGCCTGCTGGCTTCGTGGCTTCAGCACACGCATCACCGGATGCGGCGTCGACTCGGCGGGCGGTGCATCCGCGTGCCCGGCCTTGTCGCTGCTTGCCGCCTCGCCGTCCGTGCCGACGAGCGTCATCAGCTCGCGGACGATGGCGGTGGTGCGCTCGGCTTCGTTGCGCAGTTCGACGCTGACCGCGGCGCTCTGCTCGGCGCCACCGGCGTTGTTCTGCGTGACCTTCTCCATCTGCGCGATCGCCTGCGACACCTGCTCGATGCCCTGCGACTGCTGATGGCTTGCCGTGTTGACCTCGTCGATGAGCCCCTTGGCCTTGCCCACACTCGCGGTGATGCCGGCGATGGCGCCGGTGACCTCGGTCACGCGGACGTTGCCCTCGGTCGCCTTCGCGATCGACTCTTCGATGAGCGTCGCGGTGTCCTTGGCGGCCTGAGCCGAGCGTTGCGCGAGCGTGCGCACTTCGTCGGCGACGACCGCGAAGCCCATGCCGGCCTCGCCGGCGCGCGCCGCTTCGACGGCGGCGTTGAGCGCGAGGATGTTCGTCTGGAACGCGATCTCGTCGATCGTCTTGATGATTTTCGAGACCTTGTCGGACGACTCCTTGATGGCGGACATCGACGTGACCATTGCGCCCAGTGCGCCGTTTGCAGCCTTCACCTGCGATTCGGTCTCCGCCATCATGGCGGCGGTCTGCCGGGTGTTTTCGGCATTGGTGCGTGTCATCGCGGCCATCTCCTCCATCGACGCGGAGGTTTCCTCGAGTGAGCCGGCCTGTTCGGTCGCGCCCTGCGACAGTCCCTGCGATTCGGCGGCGACTTCCGCCGACGCGGACGCGACGTGCTGCGCTCCCGTGGCGAGATCCCGTGTCGCCCGACGGAGCGTGGCGACGATGCTCCTGACGCTGCGATGCACGGCGATCGCGGCGATCACGGACGCGATGACGACGCCGAGTGTCGACCACAGCATCACGCCGTAGACCAGGTCGCCGGCCGAGACCGCCTGCGCGAACTCGCGGTCCTGCATGGCTGCGAGCTTGGTCGTGCCGGCAGACAGCTGCTGCAGAACGGGCGCCGATCGCTTGCGCGCGACGTCCCAGGCATCAGCAGCGGCTCCAGCGCCGACGAATTTCTCGACGTCCTGCTCCGCCGCGTCCCACGTCCGCAGCGCGCCCTCGAGATTCGCCAGCAGCCGCTTGCCATCCTCGTTGGTGACCAGCGTTCCCATGTCGGCGAGGCGCTTCGTCATCTCGCTGCGTGTCGACGCGATGTTCTTCTGGGCGTCCGTCACACCGGCCTGTTCGCCGCCCAGCGCCGCCAGGAGCAACCCTCGCTGCAGATCGCTCAGCGCGACCTGATCGCGCTGCAGCCGCAGCGCGAGATCGAGCTGCTTCGCCGTGCGCTTGGTCACGCTGTCCAACTGCGCCTTCAGCCATCGACCGGTGCCGAACGAGACGGCGCCGGAGATGAGCAACAACAACACGAGTCCGCCAATGCCGATGAAGAGCCTCTTAGCGATATTCCACCTGGCCATGCGATGTCCTTTCCGACTGCCAGCGCGCACACGTTCCATTGCGGTCGTCGACGTCCTCTTCACTGACCGCCTCGGAGTGACTCGAGGGTCAGCACGGACGCAAAATTCCGCTCCAGTTGCGAAATCGGCGACGGTGTAACGGACTTGAGGCAGATCGGAGAAATTCAGGGCCGGGAGTGACGATTTCGTCGGATTGATGGCTGCATTCGCCTTGGCGTGCGATCGGACTTCACTGATTTTCGCGACCGGATTCCTGTTGCCTGATCGCTAGGCCAGCCCTGAATCCTGATTCCTTCAAGGAACGTCCGTATCGCATTTCGCTCGTCTGCACGAACCCGAGCTTCTCGTACAAAGGGCGCCCCTCGTCCGATGCGTGCAGGACGAGCGTTTCGATGGTGCTCGAGCGGGCCCAATCGATCACGTGCTGCATCAACATCGCGGCGAGCCCCCGGCGGCGCCATGCCGGTTCCGTGAAGACGTTGAGCACGATCGCCTGATGCCCGTGGGCGATCGACCTGTGGTCGCCGACGACGAGTGGATGCGGCAGGATCCGGCGCCGTTGCACACCAGCGCCGCCGACAACGACGTCTGGCCGATCGGCCCTCGAAGCCAACCAGCCGACGTATTCGCCTGCGGGAACAGCGTGCCGCAGGTAGTCAGCGGTGCGGGCGACGAGATCCGAACGGAGATGCGCCGGCAGCATCCCCATTTCCGTCCACATCTCCGCACGGTGTCGAGCGATGACGTCGACATCCGCCAACGAGGCGTATCGAACAATGAATCCCGCTGGCATCGACCGCGATGCTATCGCGCGTCGTCGCGGAATTGCCCGTCGTACATCGATCCGGCGCGTGATTTCCAGAACGCCTACCTGGCAGGCGCTCCCGGCGGTGGTGTGGCGGCGCCGGCAGGTTGTGCCGCGCCGGCTCCGGGTCTTCGCGCTGGTGGAGGCGCCGGGTAGTCGTTGTCGTAGTAATCCGAATAGCGGATGCCGTTGCCGTCCTTGTCGACGAAGCCGAGCGACTGCTGAAACAGCGCCGGCTCTGGAAAGCCGGACGGAACGGTGCCCTCGAGCATGTAGAGCCGGTTGTCGTGCATGTAGATGGCGACGTAGGTCCGCGATCGGTCCGCGTTGTTGGTCAGCTGCAGCTGGTGACCCTCGACGAGATCGATGAAGTTCCACATGTAGTGCGTCACCTTCGCGTCGCGCTGCATGTACTGCCACGAGGCCCAGACGAGCGCGCCGCGGATATCGGTCTTCCAATATCCGGCGCCGACGATGGCGCCCCCGCCGAGTCCCGTGCACCGTTCATCCGCATACGGAGGACACTTCTTGGCCTTGTCCGTCAGCAGCTTTTCGATTCCCCGATAGTCGGCGACCGTGACCGAATAGCGGTCGCGGTCGCGAACGACGCCGTAGGCGCGTGCCGGCAGCGGCGCTCCGAATTCGGACATGAACGTTGTCTGCGTGACCGTGGGCTGAACCGGGAAGTTGACGCGGAACCCGTCGTCGCGGCTGACGAATTCGATCCATTCCTGCGCCGCGGCCGGCGTGACGGACCAGACGAGGACGACCGCCACCATGAACGAGATCAGATGCATGGCTGACCCTCGAGCATCGGGGCTGGACAGCTGCCCCTCGGCCACGGATCCTACAGCAGGTTCCTGGAGGTACGGCATCGATGTCAGCTGCGGATTTACCGCTGCAGAAGCCTGATTTCACCGGCCATTGGATACTGAACGTGCCGGCGTCGACGCTCAGCCCGATCGTCGCGCCCGTCGTGCAGGGTGGTTTCGTCAGGATCGAGCACCGCGAGCCGACTGTATCGAGCCGCAACGCTCCGCCACGAGTGAAGAAGCGCATGGCCAACTGAAACGTACACGCGAGCTCACGTGCGTCGAGAAGCGGCGCGGACCTTTACGGTCCGTGCTGGCGAGCCGATCGGCGGGTGCCAGTGGCTCGCCCCGCATCCCAAACACAAGTGAGCCCGGGGATTAAGGCTCACCGGACAGGACGGAAACCTCCGGTGCGCTCGCCGAACGGATGGCGACGTCATAGGCCGGCGCCACGTCCGACGGTCCCGCCGCCGTGAACCCCAGCTCGCGAAGGCGGCCGTCATGGAGGCCATAGATCAGACCGTGGACGGCGAGCTGCTGTCCGCGCGCCCACGCCGCGTCGACCACCGTCGTCTGGCACACGTGCAACGCCTGTTCGATCACATTGAGCTCGCATAGACGATCGAAGGCCGCTCGCGGAGGGCAGTCCGCCAGCAGGCGTGCATGTCTCTGACGAACGTCATCGACGTGACGAAGCCAGTTGTCGATGAGCCCGAGTTTCGCGCCATCGAAGACGGCTCGAACGCCGCCGCACCCGTAATGACCCGTGACGATCACGTGCTGAACTTGCAATACGTCGACCGCGTATTGCAGGACCGCGAGGCAATTGAGATCCGTGTGCACCACCACGTTGGCGACGTTGCGATGAACGAACAGTTCCCCGGGGGGCAGTCCCACGATTTCGTTCGCCGGAACGCGGCTGTCGGAGCACCCGATCCACAAGTATGCCGGCGCCTGCTGTTGGCGCAGGCGTTCGAAGAATGCGGAGTCGTCCGCCAGCATGCGCGCGGACCACTCGACGTTGTTCTGCAACAGACGACTGAGCGTTGCCACGCGGCCAGCGTACACGTCGCACTCGTGGTGAGGCAATGGCACACGCGTTTCTGCTGCGATCCGCAGACAACTGAACTGCGTTCGCGCTTGAATCTCGCGGCTCCTGTTGCTACCCTCGACACCGAACGCTGGCCACGATCGGTGGTCGCCTCGAACTCGCGAGGCTGACGGCACGGAACCCTCCTCCACCCGACGGCAGTTCTCGTTGTCGCGTTGTTCTCCACGGTCCTCGACAGAACGTCAGGTGCGGAATGGATGCAGGGTTCGGCGCTCGGCTCCGAGCGCATCGCGAAGCACGGCAGCTGACGCTGCAGGGCATCGCGGCGCAGACCAAGATCAAGCAGTCTCTTCTCCAGGGACTCGAATGTGACGATCTCTCTGCGTGGCCGAAGGGAATTTTCCGCCGTGCGTTCGTGCGTGACTACGCGCGTGCGATAGGGCTCGACCCGGAAACGGTCGTTCGCGAGTTCCTCGAACGCCATCCGGATCCGATCGAGCAGACGCCTTTCGGGCCGGGCGGCGCGCCGCTCACGGAGAGCGGACTCGTCCAGGTCCATTCGGAACCGCCGACGCGTCTGCAGCGACTCATCGACGCTGCCAGGACTGCCGTCCCGCTCGTCCGCCGCAGCTTCAGCGAAGGCGGAACGTTACCGAATCGCGTGGATCGCGCGCCGAAACTCGAGAACGGTTCGCCGACGTCCCCGCTGGGAACTGCCGAGCGCCGGGACGTCACGCCGCCGTTCGAGCAGCCCGCTCCAACGACCACCGCCGATCTCGAACTGGACACAGCCAGCGTCCGAGCGGCCGCGGCGTCGACCTCAGTCGATCTGAACGCGCTCGCCGAGCTCTGTACACGATTGGCGCTGGTCGGCGATTGGGAACAGTTCAAGACGGCGCTTGTCGACACGACCCGCATTCTCCACGCGTCCGGCGTGATGCTGTGGTGTCGGGACGCAGGCACAGCGCTGCTCACTCCTGTCGCGGCACACGGCTATGCGGATGCGGTCCTCGCCCGCCTGCCGCGCATTCATCCGCGCGACGACAATGCGATCGCCGGCGCATTCCGCTCCGCGGACATACGCGTCGTCTCGGCGGATCGCGGCCTGACCGCCGCTGTGGCGGTGCCGGTGATGGCACCCGTCGGGTGTGTGGGTGTGCTGGCCTTCGAGGTACACGAAGGCCACGAACGTGATTCAGCGGTTGCCGCGGCGGCGAGGATCATCGCCGCCCAGCTCGCGGGACTGCTGACACCGGCAGAAAACGCTCACGCAGAAACTCACGCGTCAGCGTGAGTCGACGTACGGAGGCGACCCGTCAGGCTTTCAGCTGCGAGCTGGCGGTCTTTCGTGCGCGGGATTGCCGAACCGGTTTCACGGGCGCCGGCGTCGACGCTGCAGTCAGCACGACGCGTGGCGACGAGAACGTCCGCGAGCCGTGGGCGTCGAAGTCGATGACGGTGTGATACTCGTTCGCGCGCAGGACGGTGCCGTCGCCGTATTGGGTATGCGTGACTCGATCGCCGGGCTCGTGACTCATGATTGTTTCCTTCAAGGATACGCTGGCTGCGGCGCCGTTACCGGCTCAGTGTGACGTGACGAGAATCAGGAGCGGTCCTGACCCTCGTCACGCATGACGGGTCGCTACCAGCGCGGTTCGCCGCGTCGGCTGGCCGCCGGCCGGGCACCGAACGACCGCTGCTCCTGCGGCCGTGCTTCGTTGACGGTCAGTCGCCGTCCGTCGAGCTCGCGCTGGTTGAACTGGTCACATGCGGTGCGACCAACTCCGTCGTCCGTCATTTCGACGAAGCCGAACCCGCGCGAGCGTCCGGTTTCGCGATCGCGAACCAGGCGCACGGACGCGACCTCGCCGAGAGTGGCGAACAGCTGCTCGAGCTGCGTTTCATCAGTGTTGTACGACAAATTGCCTACGTAAAGTCTCATTGCACGATCCTTGTGAAGTGTTGGAGGCGACGGCTTGTAACCTTCTGAAGCGTGCAGGACGTGAACGCAGGCAGAACAAACTCGGCGGGACCAACTGACCCATTCACTTTAGCATGCCGCGGCTCAAGTCTGATGGGAATGTTTCGATGCAGCCCCATCCGCCAGACTCCAGAGCAAATTCACGCTCTCGAGCATGTAAACGTTCAGTAAGCGGCGGGCGGGGCGAACCTCACACCGAGCGGTTCGATCCATTTCCCCGAAATTCAATCTGGGATCTCCGCCTCGACAAGCTTCGCGAGGAGAGTCAGCGACTCCTGCCAGCCGAGCGTGCACGCCTCGGGCGGGATCGCATCCGGAATGCCTTCCTGCACGATGTTGATCTCGGTCCCGACCAGGACCTTCTTCAAGGTGATCGTCGTCTCCATCTGCCCGGGCAGATTCGGATCGTCGAAGCGATCCATGTGGCGAATGCGCTCGTTCGGCACGAGCTCGAGATATTCGCCGCCGAAGGAATGACTCTTCCCGGACGTGAAATTGGTGAACGACATCTTGTATGAGCCGCCCACGCGCGCATCCACATGGTGAACCTTGCCGGTGAACCCGTTGGGCGGCAGCCACTTGGCCATGGCATCTGCATCGAGAAACGCGCGGTAGATGCGCTCCGGAGTGGCGCGCAGGACTCTGTGAAATCGAACGGTGTTGGGCATCATGTTCTCCTTCGTTGCTATCGCCTTCAGAGACAGGTCGAACGAGGCGTGACGGATTCGACATCGCCGTCACGCGAGCTGAACAGGTGGCGCGAGCCGGGAGTCAGCCTCCGCGTTATGCGATGATCGGCGACCTCATCATTCTTTGGAGGAGGGTTCGCCGTCGATGGCTCGTCAACGTGGCAAGACCTCGCGCACGAAACATTCCGTCCTTCCATCCCTTGCAAAGGTGGCCACGGGCATCGATGGCTTCGACGAGATCACCGGCGGTGGACTGCCGCAGGGGAGGCCGACGCTCGTATGCGGAGGACCCGGCTGCGGAAAGACGTTGTTTGCATTGCAGTTTCTCGTTCACGGAGCCGTCCACGGCGAGAGCGGCGTGTTCGTAACCTTCGAGGAGAGCGAGGAAGACCTGGTCACGAACGCGGTATCGCTTGGTTATGACCTCCCCGACCTCGTGAGTCGGAAGCGTCTGGCGGTCGAATACGTTCGAGTCGAGCGTTCGGAGATCGAGGAGACCGGGGAATACGATCTCGAAGGCCTCTTCATTCGCCTGGATTACGCGCTGCGATCCACTGGGGCGCGTCGCATCGTACTCGACACGATTGAATCGCTCTTTGCCGGACTCAGCGATGCCGGAATATTGCGCGCTGAACTGCGGCGTTTGTTCGGGTGGCTGAAGGAACGCGGTATCACGGCCGTCATCACCGGAGAGCGCGGCACCGACACGCTCACCCGTCAGGGGCTCGAGGAGTACGTCTCTGACTGCGTCATCTTTCTGGATCATCGGGTCAACGATCAGATCTCGACGCGACGTCTGCGAGTCGTGAAGTACCGCGGCTCGAGCCATGGCACGAACGAGTATCCCTTCCTGATCGACCGTCGCGGCATCGCGGTTCTGCCTGTGACCTCGCTGCAGCTGACGCACCGCGCGACGTCAGAGCGCATCTCGACCGGACTCGACTGGCTGGATGAGATGTTCAGTGACGAGGGATATTTTCGGGCAAGCAGTGTGCTGCTCTCGGGCGGCGCCGGAACGGCGAAAACGACGCTCGCTGCATGTTTCCTCGATGCGGCGTGTCGTCGCGGCGAGCGCGCGCTCAGTTTTCAGTTCGAGGAGTCGCCCGCGCAGTATGCGCGCAACATGCACTCGGTTGGGCTGAACCTCGAGCGCTGGATCAAGAAGGGATTGCTCAGCATCCATGCCGCGCGTCCCACTCTCTACGGGCTCGAATTTCACCTTGCGACGATGCATCGTGAGATCGATGATGCGGTGCCGTCTGTCGTGGTCATCGATCCGCTGTCGAGTTTTACGGGTGCCTCCTTCGGTGAAGTCCACAGCATGGTGATGCGGCTGATTGATTACCTGAAAGGAAAGAACATCACCGCCGTGTTCACCCATCTCATTCGAGGCAGTGGCGCGTCCCCGGATGTCGAAGTTGGGGTGTCGTCGTTGATCGACACTTGGATTCTGCTGCGAAATTCGCCTCCCGGCGAACAGGGCGGGCGGCACCTGTCGATCCTCAAATCTCGCGGCATGGCGCATTCATCGGAGCGGCGGTCCTTCGAGCTGACTGATCGGGGGCCAGTACTGTTGGCGACGGCTCGGAGTTCACCTGCCGGGCGCGGAGGCCGTGCATGAAGCCGCGCGGTCCGGCTCGGAAGAAGTCGGCGGCGGAGGAATGGATCTTGCGGCTTTACGTCGCCGGGCAGAGTCCGCGTTCTGCAGCCGCGTTGCGGAATCTCAAGACGATCTGTGAGGAGCATTTGGCAGGGCGGTACCGCATCGAAGTGATCGACCTGATGAAGCAGCCGCAACTGGCGCGGGGCGATCAGATCGTGGCTGTACCAACGCTGGTGCGTCATCTGCCTCCGCCGATGAAAAAGATCATCGGCGACCTGTCCAACGAGGAACGGGTCTTGGTGGGACTCGACTTGCGGCCGGGCCGCGTCGGGGATCGGTCGTGACGAAAGCACCGGTTCGCAAGAAGGCTCCGGCCACGCGGCAGAAGAAGGCCAAATACCTGCTTCGGTTGTACGTCACTGGGACGACGGGGAGGTCGGTGCGGGCCATTCAGAACGTCCGCCGCATCTGCGAAGAACATCTGCGAGGGCTGTACGACCTCGAGGTCGTGGACATCTACAAGAATCTTCCGCTTGCGCGAGGCGACCAGATCATCGCCGCGCCGACATTGATCAAGCGGCTGCCCGAGCCCCTTCGCCGCTTGATTGGCGACATGTCAGACGAACAGCGAGTACTCGTTGGACTCGACCTCCGCTCCCGACGCGCGGGTCGGATCGATGGCTAAAGAATCTCCATCCGCGGGACGGCGCGCACGCCGGACGTCGCCCGCCATACAGGAACTGCGCAGGCGGCTTCAGGAGGCCGAAGACACCATCAACGCGATTCGCGACGGACACGTCGAGGCGCTGGTCGTCAACGCTCCGGAGGGCGAACGAATCTTTACCTTGCGCAGCGCCGACCAGCCGTATCGGCTGATGGTCGAGCAGATGCGCGAGGGCGCACTGACACTGGCGGCGGACGGCACGATCCTGTATTGCAACCAGCGCTTCGCGGAGCTCATCGCACGGCCGGCTGAACGCATCGCCGGGCAGGCCTTCGCCGACTTCCTTCGTGGTGACGACCTGCAGACGCTGCAGCGTGTCCTGAATTCGGAGTCGTATCGCGCCGAGGTCCAACTCGGGACGCCCGGTGGCGTGCTCAACCCCGCGCAGCTGTCATCCATCACCTTGGACATCGATGGCGTGCGGACGATCGCTGTCGTGGTGACGGATCTGACACACGAACGCACCGAGCGCGACCTCAGAGAGTCGAACCGGTTGAAAGACGAGTTTCTGGCGACCTTGTCCCACGAGCTTCGCACGCCACTGAACGTGATCCTCGGATGGACGCGCATGTTGCTGACCGATCAGCTCAACGCCCACACGCGCAAGCATGCCCTCGAGCTGATCGATCGCAACGCCCTGGCGCAGGCGCAGCTCGTCAACGATCTGGTCGATATGTCGCGGATGACGACGGGAAAGCTGCGCGTCGAGCTCGAATCGCTGCCCGTGGTGCCCGTGCTCGAGGCCGCGCTCGAGAGCGTGAGGCCGGCGGCCGAAACCAAGGACCTTTCCATTCACACCTCGTGGCACGTGCAAGATGCGAATGTCCTCGCCGACGCCACGCGGCTTCAGCAGGTCTTGTGGAATCTGCTGTCCAATGCGGTCAAGTTCACACCGAACGGCGGCCGCATCTCGGTGAGCGCGGAGCGCGTGGACCGGTTCATTCGGATCGAAATCGCCGACACGGGGATAGGCATCGATCCCGACTTCCTTCCTCATGTCTTCGACAGGTTCCGTCAGGCCGACAGCGCGACGACCCGTCGCTACGGCGGTCTCGGTCTGGGTCTGGCGATTGTTCACGATCTCGTACGACTGCACGGCGGCGATGTCGAGGTCCACAGCCCGGGCGTCGATCAGGGGGCGACCTTCGCTGTCACGCTGCGCGCCAGCGATGGCCCCCCTCTCGCGAGTGGCCAGACGAGACCGCAGCGCACGGCGATTCGGCTGGAGGGGCATTGCATCATGCTCCTCGAGGATCATGCCGACAGTCGTGACTTGCTCGTCCAGGCGCTCCGGAATTCTGGCGCCGACGTGATGGCATTTGCCGCCGCCAGCGACGCATTCGCCGCGCTCGATCGCGTGCGACCGTCAGTGATCGTCGCCGACATCGCGCTGCCGGCTGAAGATGGGTACTCGTTCATCCGTCGGGTCCGCGCGCACTCGACGCCCGCCATTCAGGCCATACCGGCGATCGCGGTGACCGCATACGCGACCACCCCCGATCGCGCCGAGGCGCTGGCGGTGGGGTTTCAGCAGCACATGCCGAAACCGATCGATCTCGGTCGTCTCGTCCAGGTGATTCACGAGCTCACGCGAGGATCGGCAGCGAGAAGTCCTGACTCGTCGTCGGTGGTCCAACTCGTTGAAGACAGGAACTGACCGGTCGTCGAACCGAGTGTGGGTGTGTCTTTTATCTTGATAGGTGAGATACTTATTAGGAGAGATATTTATGGCCCCGTCTGCCGACGCGACTCGCGCGGCCCTGCTTCAGGACCTCGATACGACGATTCGCAAGATCGGCGCGCAGAGCGTGCTCATCAGCCAGACCGTCGCCGACCGCGTGGGGCTCAATCCGACCGACCTCGAGTGCCTCGACCTGCTCTATATGGCAGGACCCACGACGGCTGGCAAGCTCGCCGCACATACCGGCCTTACTACCGGCGCCACGACCGCAGTGCTCGATCGTCTCGAGCGCGCCGGATTCGTCAGGCGACGTCGCGATGCCCGCGATCGCCGGCGGGTGCTGGTCGAGATATTCCCGCGCAGCGTCGAGGTGATTCAGCCGTTCTATACGAGATTGGCGGCGGAAATGGCCCGGCTGCACACCGAATACAACAACCAGCAGCTCGCCCTCGTCATGAATTACATGTCGCGTGCGCTGCAACTGGGCGCCGACCACGTCGCGTGGTTGCAGGCCCAGTCGCCGCTCAAGCAGCGTCACGGCCGCCCAGTCCGTCGCGCGCGCGTACGCCGGGGTCGTCAACGGAAGGGAACGGAGCCGACTCGCGCTGTCACATCGTAGACCGCTGCGGCGTCTTCTGAGTGTGTCTGCGGCCCAGTCATTCCGGGAAGGATCAGCTATCAAGATGCGTCATTGCTCGTCGTGCAGGATCGGACTATCGGGTGTCCTGTGTTTCATCGGCCTCCTCGTCACTCGAAATGCGCTTGCCCAGCCGCAGACGCCCGCCCTGCCGGAGGGCCCGCTGTCCCTGGAGCAGGTGCTGCAGCTGGCGGAACCGCGCAGCGAGTCGATCGCGATTGCGCGGGCCGGAGTGAACCGCGCCGAGGGCCAGCAGCTGCAGGCGCGGAGCGGATTGCTGCCGCAGTTATCCGTCTCGGGCGGCTATGACCGCACGCTCGCGTCCGAGTTCCAGGGGTTGTTCTCGGCGTCCACGAATCGGTGCGCGCCGTTTGCGTTGAACCAGCAGGTGCCCCTCGAGGCCCGCGTGGCCGAGATCGAGCGTGCGATCGACTGCGGAGCCATCGGATCGAACGTGTTCGGAAACACCGAGGACGACGGGCTGGGGAACCTGCCGTTCGGCCGGCGCAACATCGTCCGCGCGACGCTGACCTTCTCGCAGAATCTGTACTCTGGAGGACGCAACGGCGCCCAGAGTGACGTCGCCGGCGCGGGTCGTGAAACGGCATCGCTCAATCTGACAACGGCGCGCGCCCAGCTCCTGTTCGATGTCACGCAGGCGTACTATGACGCAGTGCTGAGTGATCGACTCGTCGCGATCGCAGAAGCCACACTCGAGCAGACGAACGCGACGCTGCGCCAGACGCAAGCCGCCCTGAATGCCGGGACGCAACCGGAATTCGAGGTGCTGCGCGCGCGAGTCACGCGCGACAACCAGACACCGATCATCATTCGACGACGTGTCGATCGCGACGTGGCGCTGCTCCGCCTGAAGCAGCTCCTCGATCTTCCGGCTGCCTACGACCTTCGGCTCGCCGACTCCCTCACCGACGAGACGCTGCTGCCCCCGCCCGTGTTTGCGGCGCGCGTCGCGACAATCGAAAACGCGATGACGAAACTCGAGCCGACGTCGGTGGCGTTGCCGCTCGATGCGCCGCTGCCCGATCGCGTCGTCGTCAACGAGGCGGCGACAACGGTGAAGATGCGCGAAGCCGCCCTCCGACTTGCGGAGGCGCAGAAGCATCCGACGCTGTCGATCAATTCGAGCTATCAGCGAGTGGGATACCCGTCGGGCTCGACCTTTGGTTCCCTGCGCACGAACTGGACAATCGGGATCAGCGGCGAGCTTCCCATCCTGACCGGCGGCCGCTTGAAGGCGGGCGAGATGATCGCACGGGCCGATCTGGAGGAAAGCCGTCAACGCTTGCAGCAGACGCAGGAACTCGCCGCGTTGGATACGCGATCGGCGACGGCCGAGCTCCTTGCCGCACGAGCCGCATGGGAGGCGACGGCCGGTACCGTGCAGCAGGCGACGCGCGCGTACGAGATCGCTGATGTGCGGTACCGCGCCGGTGTCTCGACTCAACTCGAGCTCTCCGATTCTCGTCTGCTGCTGCAGCAGGCGGAAGCGAACCGGACGCAGGCGGCGCGCGATCTTCAAGTCGCGCGCGCACGTATGGCACTCCTTCCCGAGTTACCCATTGGCGGCACGACGGGCACTCCGGCGTCGCCACCGCGCCAGGCTCCTGTGCAGCCGCAAGCCCCTGCCGATCAGCTGCCGGGCACCAATCAACTGAGGACCGCCTCAATTCCCGGATCTGCGTCGCAGTTCGGGACGAGATAGTGACGAGCCAACAGATGGCGTATCACCATGGATGACAGACAACCGGTAAGTGTCCGCAGCGTGCGGCGAGCGCTTCTTGCGATCGCGATCGTGAACCTCGCCGTGCCGTTCTCCGGCTGCAGTGCCGAAGCCGAGAAGCCGTCAGCGGCGGCCAGCGCGCCGCTCGTTCAGATCGGCGCCGAAAACGTGATCACCGTGAAACGAGATCCGATCGTGGTCGGCCCCATCATCTCCGGTGAGCTGCGCCCGCGACGAGAGGCGACCGTGCGCGCGGAGCTTGGTGGATCGCTGATCCGGATGGCAGTCGAGGAGGGCCAGGCCGTACGCGAAGGCGCATTGCTCGGTGAAATCGACGCCAAAGCGCTCAGTGACATGCGGCTGTCGGCCGCGTCGGCGGTTCGTTCTGCGGAAAACCAGCTCGCCGTCGCCAACCGTGAGCTGGAGCGCACCGAGCAGCTTGTCGCCGCTGGCGCCGTCGCGCAGCGCGATCTCGACGTCGCACGCAACACCGTCACGCAGGCGGAAGCGCAGGTGGCCGATGCCCGTTCGCGGCTGGTCAACGCCGAGAAACAGCTCGGCGATGCGATGATTCGCTCTCCGATTACCGGTATTGTCTCGAAGCGCGCCGTGAATCGCGGCGACGTTGTGAGCCCGGGCACCGAGCTCTTTACCGTGATCGACCCCTCGTCCATGCGTCTCGAGGCATCGGTCCCGTCGGACAGTCTGTCCGAGCTGCGGGTCGGCGCATCCGTGGACTTCACGGTGCGTGGCTACGACAAGCGATTCCGGGGTGTGATCGAGCGGATCGCGCCGCAGGTCGATCCGGCGACGCGCCAGGTTCCGATCTACGTGGCGATTCCGAACGTCGGAGGCACGCTCGTCGCCGGCCTGTTCGCCGAAGGTCGTGTCGTGAAGCAGTCCGCCGAGGGGCTGGTGGTGCCGATCAATGCCGTCAACATCGCCGGACCCGAGCCCTGGGTGCTTCGCGTCACCGACGGCAAGACTGAACGCGTGCAGGTCGCAGTCGGTCTGCGCGATCCGCGGACCGAGCGGGTGCAGATCGTCTCCGGAGTGAGCGAGGGCGATGCGTTGCTGCGTGGTGCAGCCCAGGGGATTACGCCAGGAACGCCCGTGCAAATCGCCGCACGCCCATAACGAAACGCGCGTCGAGAGGTCGATTTCCATGTTCATTTCCGATACTGCGATCAAGCGTCCGATGCTCACGATCGTCGCGATGCTGGCGATCGTTCTGTTCGGAGTTGCCGCGCTCACGCAGCTCGACACCGACGAGTACCCGGAGATCAATGCGCCCGTGGTGGTCGTCTCGATCCCGTACCCGGGCGCGTCGCCCGACACCGTCGAGCGCGAAGTGATCGAGCCAATCGAGGAGGCGATTACCGGCATCAGCGGCGTCGATCGCATGCGCTCGAATGCGCTCGACGGCTACGGAACGATCGTCGTCGAGTTCGTCTTCCAGAAGGATCCACAGCAGGGATCCCAGGAGATCCGCGATCAGATCTCCGGCATTCGCGATGACCTGCCGCCGGAGATGAAGGAGCCGGTGCTGACGCGGTTCGATCCCAACGATCGACCGATCGTGTCGCTGACGCTGTCGTCCCCAGGACTGCAGAGCGCCGAGCTCACGCGACTCGCGGATCCGGAGATCACGCGCCGCATGCGGGCGATTGCCGGCGTGGCGCAGGTGCAGGTGGTGGGTGGCGTCGACCGCGAGCTCGTCGTCGAGCTGAGGCCGCGCGACCTCGAGGCAGCCGGCGTCGGCGTCGGCCAGGTCGTGCAGGCGCTTCAGGCGCAGAATCTCGCGGCGCCGGTCGGACGTCTCGAGGGCGACCTGGACGAGCGCACCATCCGGTTGAAGGGGCGCCTCGATTCGCCCACGGAGTTCGCGCAGCTGGTCGTATCAGAAGCCAACGGCCGCATCGTGCGGCTGGGCGACATCGCGACCGTGCGCGACAGCACCGAGGAACCGCGATCGGCCGCCATCATCAACGGTGAGCCAGCGGTCGGCATCGACATCATCAAGTCGCGCGGGTTCAGCACCACGGCGGTGGCGGCGGAAGTGCGCAAGCGGGCCGACGAAATCCAGAAGACGCTGCCCGTCGGCGTGAAATTCCAGATCGTGCAGGACTCCGGCGAGCGAGTGGCCGACTCGGTCGGCGGCGTGGAGGATGCGCTGCTCGAAGGCGCGGCCCTGACGGTGCTGGTCGTGTTCCTGTTCCTGAACTCATGGCGCTCGACCGTGATCACCGGTCTGGCGTTGCCGGTCTCGGTGCTCGCGTCCTTCATCGCGGTCTGGGCGTTCGGGTTCACGCTCAATACGATGTCGCTGCTCGGCCTCTCGCTCGCGATTGGCGTGCTCATCGACGATGCCATCGTCGTCCGCGAGAACATCGTGCGGCACGTCGAGATGGGAAAGGATCACTATCGCGCGTCGTTCGACGGCACCAATGAGATCGGGCTCGCGGTGACGGCGACGACGATGTCGATCGTCGTGGTGTTCGTGCCGGTGGCATTCATCACCGGCGTTGCCGGTCAATGGTTCAAGCCGTTCGCGTTGACCATTGCGTGCTCGGTGCTCGTCTCGCTGTTCGTGTCGTTCTCGCTCGATCCGATGCTCTCGGCCTACTGGCCCGACCCGCACCGGCCGCTGCACGAGCGCCCGTGGATCTCCAGGGTGCTCGGCCACTTCAACCGCTGGTTCGACAATCAGGCGGAGCGCTACAAGAAGGTCATCGGGTGGGCGCTCGACCATCGCGCCGCCATGATCTCGCTCGCCATCGCGACCTTCGTGGCCGCGATTGCGCTGCCGGCGCTCGGCGTCATCGGTGGTGCGCTGGTGCCGGAGATGGACAACTCTCAGTTCCTGATCGATTTCGAGACCCCTGCGGGGTCGAATCTCGCCTACACGCGGCTCAAGGCGGAAGAAGTCACTCGGATCGTACGCGCCCGTCCGGAAGTGCGCTACGCCTACACCACGATTGGCGGCCAGCAGGGGAACGTCGACGAAGGCACGATCTTCGTGAGGCTCACGCCGAAAGGGGAGCGGTCGCGCCGGCAGGAGGCGATCGTCAAGGACATTCGCGATGAGGTGATCAAGCTGGCCGGTGTGACTGCGTCGATCAGTACCGGTTTCAATCCCGGACAGAAGGCGATTCAGCTGCAGTTGCAGGGGCGTGATTCGGCGGAGTTGACGAAGCTGGCGGATCGCATTCTGGTGGAAGCGCGTCAGGTACCAGGCGCGGTCGACGTGGCGCTCTCGACCAAGGGACAGAAGCCGGAGCTGGACGTGCAGATCGATCGCGGGCTGGCGGGTGCGCTCGGCGTCACCGTTGGTCAGGTGGCGCAGGCGCTGCGGCCGGCCTTTGCCGGCATCGACGCCGGCGACTGGGTCGATCCGTCCGGCGAGACGCGCGACGTCACGATCCGTCTCACGCCGGAGTCGCGCACCAAGGTCGCCGATCTCGAATCGCTGCCGCTGATCGTGTCGAATGGCGGCAACGGACCGAAGGCGATCCCGTTAGGGCAGGTCGCGCATATCACGCCGTCACTCGGTCCGGCGCGGATCGATCACCTCGATCGGGAGCGCGTCATCACCATTGAAGCCAACACCGAGGGACGGCCGCTGTCGGATGTCGTGACCGAGATCATGGCGCGGGTGAACAAGGCGGTGCCGCTGCCGCCGGGTTACGTGTTGACGCAAGGCGGCGACACGAAAGATCAGCAGGAGATCTTCGGTCAGTTGTTCCTGGCGCTTGCCGTGGCGGTGATGCTGATGTACTTCGTGCTCGTCCTGCAGTTCGGCTCGTTCCTGGAGCCGCTGTCGATTCTGCTCTCGTTGCCGCTGTCGTTGATCGGCGTGATGCTGGCTCTGCTCGTCACGGGCGAGACGCTGAACATCATGAGCCTGATCGGCGTGATCCTGCTGATGGGCATCGTGGCGAAGAACGCCATTCTGTTGATCGACTTCGCGAAGTGGTCCGAAGAAGCAGGCGTGAGCCGCCGCGAGGCGCTGATTCAGGCCGGGCGGGTCCGGCTGCGTCCGATTCTGATGACCACCTTCGCGCTGATTGCCGGCATGGTACCGGTCGCACGGGGCGGCGGTGAAGGCGGTGATTTCCGGTCGCCTCTCGGCATCGCGGTCATCGGCGGCGTGTTGACGTCGACGCTGCTGACGCTGCTGGTGATTCCGACTGTCTACGAGACGCTCTCCGACATGCGCGACTGGCTGGGAGCAAAGCTGACGCGTAGCGGCACGTCGAAGTCGATGCCGGAGAAACGCACGCCCGCGCCGGCGCCGTCACGCACACCAGCGCCGGTGACAGAGCCCTGACGGCGGCGCCCGAAGCAACGGCTTTGGCGTGAGAGAATCCGTAGCGTGCCGTTAGAACATGGCGTGTATCTCGTCACCAGTCCATAGGGCGCCGTATCGGTGGGTCCTTGTAGCGGCTGTTCTTCTGCTACTCGCCCTCTCCGCAGGCGTCGGAGCTGATCGGGGCCGACTGGCGAACGGCGCGGAAATCTTCAACGAGCGGTCCGTCGCGCCTTCCGCTTTCACGAGCATCGCTGAACATCTGCCGACGTTTTTCGATTACCAGGATCTGGTTCTGTACCATCCGTCCTTTGGCTACTACACAACCGGGCAGGTGAACTTTCTCGAGGACTTCCGAACGTTTCCCACGTTACTCGCGCCGTATTTCGGGCAGATGGTCGCCGAGCAGACGTTCCGGATGTGGGCAGGGATGCGCCGCGCCGGGACGTTGGGTGAGGGGGGCACGTTCGTCATCGCCGAGTTCGGTGGCGGCAACGGACTGCTCGCTGAGTCGATCCTCGATTACGTGAATCGCCAGGCGAGAGTCAGCCCTGACGTGAGATGGCGCGATTTCCACGGTCAAATGCGATATCTGAGCGTCGATCGTTCGGAGGTTTTGCTTGCGCAGCAGCGGGCGCGGAATGCCCGCTTCGGCAGCCAGTTCGACGCGCGGAGCGGTGACGCGACCGAAATATCGAGACTCTTCGAACCTCGCAGCCTCACGGGGATTATCCTGTCGAACGAGCTCATCGACACCTTTCCCGTCCACAAGGTCGTTGTCAACGCGACGGGCGATTCAGAGATCTGTTTTGTGGCAGCTGCATTGTCCGAACGGGAGTGGACGCGACTTGAGCCGCGTATTCCTGATTCAATCCGCCGCATGGTCGGAGCAGAGAATTTGCAGATCGACGCGGCGGCACCGACACGAAAGAGAGAGGTGTGGCTTACACGAGCGAGCCTCACCGCCCTTCTCGAAACACTGGCCGCGGGACCCGCCCGCCAGTCCGATGTCCGGAGGCTTGTGTTCCACGAGATCTATCTGCCGGTTTCGTTCGTGCCAGCTGTCGGTGAGCACATGGCGCGCTATCGGTCACAGTACGCCAGCGCAGTCGCTCGCACCGGCCAGAGCTACGTCACCTATGTCAACCTTGGAATCGCGTCGTTCGTACGTGGCGCCGCCGATGCCCTCAACGCCGGGTACGTCATGACCATCGACTACGGCGGCGGGTGGCGTGAGTTCCTTTCTCAGAGGGCACGACCGCATCTTCGCGTTTACGGACCCGATACGGTCGCGCCCGAGCCGGCGGTACCGCTGCCAGCCGCAGGCGATCCACGGCCCGAACTGCTCGCGCGCGTTCAGAACCAGCGAACGTCTGCCGACCCGTATCGCCTGCCCACGTTGAACGACATCACCACTGACGTGAACTTTGGACTGCTGGCCGAAGAAGGCCGTTCGGCGGGATTGCGCCCCGTTTACTTCGGACCACAGCGTGCACTCCGATTCGGCACCGGCGTGTCGCTCGATGCACCGCCACCAATCCGGACGCCGGCTCAACGAGTCGACTACTCGTTCTGGGCGAGGGATTTCGAGTCGAACGACACTTTCAAGGTATTAGTGCAACAGAAAGACGGCGCGGATCACACATATGAGGGCTTGTCTCCTCAGGATGCCTCGCTCGACTGGTGGATCGTACCGGGTTTATCGGAGGGCCCATTCAGAGAGAGGATGGGACCCATGGGACGACCCAGCAAGCATGCTCCGGAGGTGCGTGAGCGCGCGGTCCGGATGGTCTTCGAGCACACGCCGCAGCACGCCTCGCAGTGGGCGGCGATTCGGTCCGTCGGCGAGAAACTCGGGATCGGGACAGAAGCGTTGCGGCGCTGGGTCCGGCAGGCGGAGCGCGATGCCGGCCAGCGGCCAGGCCTGACCACCAGTGAGCGCGAGGAGCTGAAGCGGCTCCAACGAGAAAATTTCGAGTTAAAGCGCGCGAACGAGATTCTGCGGAAGGCGTCCGCGTTTTTCGCCCAGGCGGAGCTCGACCGCCGACCGAAGTGATGGTCACGTTCATCGATCAGCACCGGGACACGTACGGAGTCGAGCCGCTCTGCGCGGTCCTGCCGATTGCTCCGTCCACCTACTTCCTGCAGAAGCGGCAGCTGGCCACGCCGACGACGCGCTCGGCACGGCGGCACCGCGATGACGACCTGCGCGTGGCCATTCAGCGCGTGTGGGACGACAACGACCGTGCCTATGGGCCACGCAAGGTGTGGCAGCAGCTGCGCCGCGACGGCCATCGGGTCGCGCGCTGCACCGTCGAACGCCTGATGCGGGCCATGGGCCTGCAGGGCGTCACCCGCGGACGGGCCTGGGTCGTCACCACGCATGCGGCGGTGGCGAGTGACCGGCCTGCCGATCTCGTCGATCGGCAGTTCATCGCGACGCGGCCGAATCAGCTCTGGGTCGCGGATTTCACCTACGTGGCCACGTGGCGTGGCTTCGTCTATGTGGCGTTCGTGATCGACGTCTTCGCGCGTCGCATTGTCGGCTGGCGCGTCTCGGCGTCGCTGCGCACCGACTTCGTGCTTGATGCGCTCGAACAGGCCATCTACGACCGCCGCGGCGCCGGCATCGACGCCCTTGTGCATCACAGCGATCGCGGCACGCAGTATCTGTCGATGCGCTACACGGACCGATTGACGGAAGCAGGCATCGCCCCCTCGGTAGGGAGCCGAGGCGATTCGTATGACAACGCGCTCGCCGAATCGATCATCGGCCTCTACAAGGCGGAGGTGATTCAACGGAAAGGCCCCTGGCGGCATCTCGAGGCCGTCGAATTCGCGACGCTCACCTGGGTCGATTGGTTCAATACCCGGCGGCTGCTCGAACCGATTGGCTATGTGCCACCGGCTGAATATGAGGCGAGCTACTATCAGCAACTCGCAGGGAATGGCGCTCGCCGGCAGCCAGATCCGGGCAGTGAGCTTGACGGGAAGGCCGCCGAGCGCCCGCAGGACTTTCTTCGACCCTCGGCAAATGGAGTGCAGTCACAACTGAACGCCTGACTCACATTAACTGCTCTCCGACAAACCCGGGGCACTTCATGGTAAACGGTCCGCCTCCGCGAGGCTGACAGCTCTGTTCAGCGAGTGCGTGGCTTCGTATCTGCCGTCGCTGCAGGCGCGGGCAAGACCTCGTAGCGCGCCATCATTCCCGCCTCCATATGGTCGTCGAGGTGGCAATCAAATAACCACAGCCCAGGGCCGTCAGGAACCATGTCGACGGTTTCCGTTCCCATCGGCAACAGAGCGATCGTGTCCCTGCGGGTGCCGTGGGAGAGCACCGTGTTGCCGTGCCAATGCGGGGTGTGGAAATTGAAGGCGCCCACATCACCCATGCCGAGCAAATACCAGCGTACGCGCGGCCCTGCGTGACCCTCATCACTGGTCCACTCGTAAGTGACGTCGCCCTGCACTGGTCATCATGTCGATGCCGAGCGGGCGCGTAGTCCCAGTCGGTCTCTTCGGCCGCAATGTAGTAGGTCCGCACGATTCCGCCGGCCGTGGGGAATTCTGCATCCCCCGCGGTGCAGCCGACGTTGTGAGCTCTCCTCGAGCCACTCTGCCGCATTGTTCGACCGACCCGCTGCTCCACGACGTAGCGGCAAAATGCCTTGAATTAGCCCTTGACACGGGGTACGCCAGCCGCTAACGTTCGCTCCACTTTTCTGTCAAGATCCTCTCGCCGGGCTCACCAACGTCAAACTCGTTACGCCGGCGATGGCGTCGCGGATGCGAGGTTACTGTGTCGATTCGGCTCTCCCCCCGACGCAATCCGAACAGGGTCCTACCAAGACATCCGGATTCGATTCCGCTCGTGCCGCTGAACAAACTGCAATGGTTTTGAAGGCCGCGGTTCTCGATCGAGTGATTTCATCGATGCTCTGGCGCTGTTGACGTTATTTCGCCAGCGCTCTTGATGACCGCGATGCGTACCTTCCGCCGCACTTCCGCGATTCTGCTTCTCGTGGCAGCATCGATCACTGGTGCATTTGAGATAACGACTCTTGTACCGCTCCGCGCGCAGGGGCTGACCATCGGCGGTTACCGATTGGTGTCGGAACGGCGGGTCGTGCGCGACGTGGTCGAGGACACTTTCACCGCAATTCTGACGAATCCAGGCCAAGCTATCAGCGGCGCGGTCGCCCAGGCGGTCAGTCAATCGTCGGAGATCGTGCTTGTCGACAACACGATCAGCTTTGGGCCGGTGCCGACGGGCGGCTCCAGCACTAGCACTGACACGTTTGCAATCCGGGTGCGTCGAAGGACGACGTTTAATCCGACGGACCTAGTGTGGACCGTCACGTCCACGCCGTCTAACCGCGCACCTGTTGCCGTGATTGCGCCTGTCGGGACGGTTTCCGTGGCGCAATCGGTGGCTCTCGATGGCACCGGGTCTTCCGATCCGGACGGGAGCCCGTTGACCTACTCATGGACACTCGTCGAGCGACCGCAGGGCAGCGGAGCCACAGTGCTCAATTCGACGACGGCGCTGGCGAGCTTCCTCCCAGATCGCCCCGGCACCTATGTAGTTCGCCTCGAAGTCAGTGACGGCGCGCTGACTGATAGCGCGCAACTGCCGCTCACGACCAGCAACTCGCCTCCGCAAGCCAATGCCGGCCCCGATCAGACGGTGCGATTAAGCACGCTGGTGACGCTCGATGGCAGCGGCTCGTCCGACGTGGACGGCGATCCGCTCACGTATCAATGGGGCTTTCAGTCGGTGCCCGTGGGCAGCAGCGCAACGCTCTCCAACCCGACGTCCGTTCGGCCCACGTTCACCGTCGACCGCGCCGGCGCGTACGTCGTGCGGCTGGTGGTCAACGACGGGCAGGTGTCGAGCGCGCAGGACATCGTCATCATCAGCACGGGGAACACGCCGCCAGTCGCCAACCCGGGCGCCGACCGAACCGTTAGGGTGGGGACCACGGTGCAGCTTGATGGGAGTGGATCGAGTGACGTCGACGGCGATCCGCTGACGTATCAGTGGCAGTTCGTATCACGACCGGAAGGCAGCGCGGCGGTGGTATCGAATCCCTCTGGGGTGCAGGCGACGTTCGTGGCCGACACGCGCGGTGATTTCGTCGTACGCCTCACGGTCAACGACGGCAAAGCCTCGAGCCAGGACACGGTCACGATCAGCACGGAGAACACGCGCCCAATCGCTAACGCCGGCTCGGATCGCAGCGCGCCACTGGGCGCAACCGTCACGCTTAATGGCAGTGGGTCGAGCGATATCGACGGCGATCCGCTCACGTACCAGTGGTCGCTGGTGAGCGTGCCAACGGGCAGCGCGGCAGTGTTGTCGAACCCCTCCGCCGTGGCGCCGACATTCACGATCGATTTGCCGGGTGAGTATGTGGCGCAGTTAACGGTAAACGACGGGCTGGCGGCAAGCGACCCTGACACCGTCACCGTCAGCACCGTAAACACCAGACCCATCGCTGATGCTGGCCCGAATCAATCAGTCTCGCCCGGAACCATTGTCGTGCTCGACGGGTCCGGCTCGCGAGACCCGGACGGCGACGTCCTGACCTATGCGTGGTCGCTGACGACCGTGCCTCAGGGCAGCACCGCGACGCTGAGCAACCCGAGCAGCCCGACGCCGTCGTTTGTTGCCGATCGGCCTGGTGCGTACCTGGCGCAGTTAATTGTCAACGACGGGCAGTTGTCCAGCGAGCCGCCGGACACCGTCATCGTCACGACGACGAACACGGCACCCGTAGCGAATGCCGGACCCGATCAAGCCGGCGTGACCATCGGCACGCTCGTGACCCTCGACGGGTCGGGTTCGGATGACGCCGATAGCAATCCGCTGATGTATCAGTGGTCGCTGCTGTCGGTTCCCAACGGCAGCGGCGCGGCGTTATCGAGCCCAACGACGGTCCAGACCACGTTCTTGCCGGACTTGACGGGGACCTATGTCGCGCAGCTCATAGTGAACGACGGCTTTACGCAAAGCGATCCAGATACGGTGCAGATCGATGTCAGGGGTGAGAACAGGCCGCCCATCGCCGACTCGGGACCGGACCGCACGATTACACTCGGAGAGTCTGCGGCCCTCGACGGCACTGGCTCAAGGGACCCTGATCTCGATTCGTTGACATATCGTTGGACTTTAACCGCCGCTCCCTCCAGGAGTCTGGCCACAATCGTCAATCCAACATCCGCGATTGCTACTTTGACGCCCGACGTGGCGGGCGAGTACAGAGCCGCGCTCGTTGTGAACGACGGTCACGTCGACAGCGCCGCCGACCCGGTGACGGTCACCGCGTTCGAGGGTCAGGCGCCACCGACGATTTCCGGTTTCTCCCCCACCTCCGGTCGCGCTGGCGCCGTCGTCACCATCAGCGGCTCGAATTTTGTTGATGTGCAGTCGGTCGCATTCAACGGAGTCACTGCACCCGGCGTCACTGTTGCCGGCTCGAACTCGATCGCCGTGCCGGTTCCCTTGACAGCGACGACCGGGCCTCTCTCCGTGACGACGAGCGCAGGGACCGGAGTTTCCTCGGGCCACTTCGTCGTACTGCCGACTGAAGACTTCCAATTGAACATTGCTCCTGCGCTGATAACGGTTCCCGCCGTCGGCCGCGGGGCGTTCCAGGTGTCGATCACGGGGTCCACCGGATTCGCAAACATTGCGGCGCTTGGCGTGACAGGCGTCCCCGTCACTGCGAGCGCGGCATTCGGAGCGCCGACGCTCACGGCGGGCCAAACCACGTTGCTGAACGTTCAGGCAGGTTCTACCTCCAGCAACTTCGTCCTGACGATCACCGCGACCGCTTTGATCAACAACGTCGAGACGACCCGGTCGGCGAACGTGACGGTGGAGTTGGCGGCTACCGGCCTGACGAGCGTGGCGGGTCAGTTCCTTACGATCACCGATACGCCCATCCCAAACGTGCTGGTCCAGATCGGGACAGTGCAGGCGCATAGCGACGCAGCTGGGAATTTTCTGCTGCAGAACGTGCCGGATGGCACACAGCCGTTGATGATCGATGCGAACGTCGCTGTTGCCGGCTACCCGATTTACAAGGTGGATCTACAGCTGACCGCCGGTCAAACCGTGACATTGCCGACGTTCCGGATCACGCCGCCACCGCCCCCGGAGCGCTACACGCCGATCAACAACGCGACGCAAACGCAGGTGATTACCGATCCACGATACCCGGGGTTCGAGCTCACTCTGCCTGCGGGCGCCAGAATCATCGGCTGGGACGGCGTCTACAAATCGAAGATCGCCATCGAACGGGTGCTGCCAAATCAATTGCCGGTGCCGGCCCCTCCAGGACCGACGCGGTCGCTGTACCAGATTCATTTCGGCACGCCGATGGGCGGCATTCCGAGCGCACGATTGCCGGTCACCCTGCCGAACGATCAAGGTCTTGAGCCGGGACAGCAAGGCGAGATTTGGTGGTACGACGCGGCCCCGACTGGTGGCCCAGGCGCGTGGAAGTTGGCTGGCACAGCGACGGTCAGCGCGGACGGGACGAGGGTGGTTTCCAACCCAGGCGTCGGCATCGATCGCTTCTGCGGCGTCTGCGGCCTGGTGTGCTTCGTCAACCGGCTGCTCGGTCTGGACAATCCAAACCCGGAATCACCGGAGGGCGCGGATCCGGTCGATCTCGCGCTCGGGCAAATGAGGTTTTCCAAGACCGATCTGGTCCTGCCTGGGCGCGTTCCGGCACTCATTCGACGAACGCACTATCCAATCGATCCTTTCGGGAACATTGCGGGATTCCAACTGGGTCTGGGACCGGGTTGGGCGCTCTCCGTCGAAATGGTGATATTGGAAGTCAATGCGTCGCTGCGACGTTTAATTCTGCCTGGCGCCGCGCGTTTCGACTTCGTCCTGCAGCCGAACGGTACGTTCGTCCAAACGACACATCGACTGTTTGCGGGAGCGGTGCTGAGCAGCCAGGGAGGTGGCGCACATCGTGTGCGGTTCAAGGATGGAACCGTGTGGCGGTTCGCCCGGAGCACGATCGCGGGTGTAGACCTCCTCGTCGAGGAAAGCGATCGCAACGGCAACTTGCTGACGGTAGAACGTTCTGGCAACGCCGTCACCCGAATCCTGGAACCGTCGGGACGGGCGCTGACGTTCACCTATGCGGGAGGTCGCATTTCGCAGGTAACGGATCCGATCGGTCGAGTAGTCCGCTACACGTACAACAACGGCCGTTTGGAAACGGTGACCGATGCCGCGGGTGGCATCACTCGGTATACGTACAACGCCGACGGCCGCATCTTGACGATTACCGACGCCAAGGGCATCGAATTCATTCGCAACGAATACAGTTCGCTCAGCGGGCGCATCCTCAAGCAGTTCGAAGCGGATGGAAGCGTGTGGACGTTCAAGTACTCCGTCCTGCCGCGCGTGATAGCGACGCTCAATCCGGCCGTCGTGGAGGAGAGCGCCGAATCAATCGCGGCAGGACTCAGCGGCGATTTGCGCAATCCGCCGTTTAGCTCCACTGTCATCGATCCGCGCGGTAACAGCACAACGTACACGCTGTTCGCGGGTTTCGATACGTCGGTCACAGATGCGCTGGGCCAGCGTACCGTTCTGGAGCGCGACGGGATCGGGCAAATCACGCGCGTAGTCGATCCACTCGGCCGGGTGACGCGAGTGGAATACGACCCGCGTGGGAACACAACGCGAATCATCGATCCGCAGAACGACGTCACGGTCTTCGAGTACGAGCCGACCTTCAGCGGGGTGACGAAGATAACGGACGCCCTCGGCAATGTGACCAGCTTCGATTACGACACGCAAGGGAATCTGAAGGTGGTCACGGATCCCGAGCAGAACAGTAAGCCTGAGGCTGAGCGCCTCAAGACGCGCTTCTCGTACGACAGCTTCGGCCAGCCGATCACGGTAGCCGATCCGCTCGGCAACGTGACCACCTTGACATACGACGAACATGGCGACTTGGCGTCGGTGGCAGATCCGCTGGGGAATACCAGCACGTTGGCACACGACGTTGTCTCGCGTCTGATCGCGCAGACAGATCCGCGATCCAGAACGACGACGCTCGGGTATGACTCTCTGAACCAAATCACGTCCACTGTCGACGCGCTCGGCGGTGAAACGCGTTTCTCATACGATCGCAACGGCAATCTGCTCTCGGTAACGGACGCCAGGAACAACGTCGTTCAATACGAGTACAACGAGATGGATCGGTTGACACGGCGGACCGATCCGTTGGGTCGGCAGGAGACGTTCACCTATGACGCGAACGGTAATTTGGCGACCGCAACCGATCGCAAAGGACAAACGGCCACGTTCAGCTACGACAAGCTCGATCGGCGCATCAAGTCGGAATACGCGGACGGCGCCCTCGCGCAATTCCAGTACGATGCCCTCGGCCGCTTGACGAATGCGAACGACACGGCTGACCCACACCGCCCGATGTCGTTCGTCTACGACGCGGTAGACAGGCTGGAGGCCGAAACGACAACCCTTGGCAGCGTTCGATATATATACGACGCGGTCGACCGCCGTACGCAGATGCTGGCGAGCGGCACGGAACCGGTCTCGTATGACTACGATCGAAACTCACGCCTTCGCACCGTCACGCAATTTCCATTGAACCCCGCCACATTCGAGTATGACGCGAGCGATCGCCGCACGCGGCTGACGCTGCCCAATGGGGTTAGCACCGATTATCAGTACGACGCAGCGTCCCGATTATCCGCGCTCACCTATCGGAACGCCATCGGGTTGCTCGGCGACTTGAGATATCAGTACGACAGTTTGGGCAATCGTGTGGCCATCGACGGATCCCTGGCCGGATCCAAGCTGCCTGGTGCAGTTTCGCAGGCTTCCTATGACGCCGCCAACCAGCAGCTGCAGTTTGGCGATCGGCGGCTCACCTACGACGCAAACGGTAACGTCGAATCGATAACGGATCCGAGCGGCCTGACAAACTTCAGTTGGGATGCTCGCAACCGACTTCTCGGTGTCACCGGCCCCACCACAAGCGCGGCGTTTACTTATGACACTTTCGGACGGCGGGCGTCGAAGAACGTTGATGGTCGGCCGACGCAATACACTTACGATGGCGACGACTTTATATCCGAGCGCGTCAGCGGCACGCAGATTCTTTACCTTCGCTCCCTAATTACCGACGAAACATTGGTCCGAAATGGGACTGAGAACTTTCTTGCTGACCCGTTAGGGAGTACGGTGGGTTTAACCGACACATCTGGAGTCGTTCGCACGAAATACGCTTATCAGCCCTTCGGTAGCACGAGCTCGTCAGATGCGCCTAGCGACAATCGGCTTCGATTCACGGGTCGTGAATACGACGAAACCGCGCTTTACTACTATCGCGCGCGCTATTACGATCCTGGGCTTCAGCGATTTCTTAGCGAAGATCCGCTTGGATTCGGTGGAGGTGATGCAAACCTTTACGCATACACGTTCAATAACCCGTTGAATTTCGCCGATCCTACTGGTCAGCTCGCGCTTGACTGGTGCATCGCCCCACCCCCAGAGCCTAGTGACGACTTGTCTGGCAGGAAGGAAGTCTTGGAATTCGCAAACGACGAACTCAATGGCTTACGGCACCACCTGACAGAAGGATTGTGGGAGAACAGAGTCGAGAGGTTAAGAGCGCTGTCGCAGAAGGAGCCGTTTACTCGAAATTTGCGGAAACTGAATCGTAAGGCAGGCTATTGGCGCCTGTTTGCGACCAATCGTGTTCTTTTGCAGGCATACAAGGGTGTCGGCCTATTAGGCGAGGTCTGTCAGGGCGCCACGATCGCTGTCAATTTTTACAGAATCGGTCGGCTATGGGGACAACTTAATGATCTGGAGCAACAGATTCGTGATGTTGAACAGCGGCGCCGATTGCGTGAACGGCAATCAGTAGCACCCTTCGTTCCGCCGGATGCAGGCGGCACGTGTAATCCGAGGGCCAACATATGCGTGACACCTTGACTAGGGTTGCGAGACTGTTCTTTCCAATGTTGTCACTTCGGTTTTAATTGTAACCAAAAGCGCGGATGAATTTGTGACGAGGAGCAAACTCCAGCTGAATAGACTCTGGCAGTAACGGTCCGCTTCTTCGTTTGCGGTATTCCTGTTCGTCTCGGTGATTGAGAGCACACATCTGTTGTCTGGTGCAAATGCGCAGCAGCTTCTTTTGGGACATCTCTTCGCAGGATTCGTCCACCGGTGGAACGCGTCACCGACACTGAGCTGTGGTGACAAGAATCCTCGTTGCGGCCACTGGTATCTTGCTGCTCATCAGCGCACATGAAGTCCACGCGCAAACACGGGTCGCCTACATATACGACGATCTCGGTCGTCTGTCTCGCGTCATCGATGTCGTGACAGGCGAGTGCGCCGTCTACGAGTACGATGCCGTCGGCAACATTCTTTCGATTAAGCGCCAAGCGAGCTGCGTGGCTGCGCCGATCATTGCGAACGTAGCGCCCGGTGACCAGGCGAGTTGCTTCGTTGCCAGCGGCCAGAACCTGCTCGGAGCCACGGTCACTACGGACACGACGGGTGTCTCCGTCACCTCGGTCCGTACCACCGACACGAGTGTGAGCTTCTGCGTCACGACTCAGGCTGCCGTGTGCTCGCTCTCCGTCGGCGTGATCATCTCCACACCAGGCGGATCCAGTCCGGTGCTTCCAGTCGCTGTAAGCAGTGTGCCGCCGTTGATGCCGGACTTTCCTATTTCTGGAACTATCGATTCGGTTGGCCAGCGCAATCGCTACTGTTTCGCGACTCCCGCGCCCCAACTCGTCGTGTTGCAGGCTACGTCCAGTGTCCTGAACCCTTGCCTCAGCGTTTCGACAGCTGCGGGGATGCCGGTCAGTGGCGGGTCGGCGTGTGTAGGGTTCTCGACGGGGACCGCACGGTTAGACCTGACGCTGCCGGCGGGGAGCTACTTCGTGGAGGTCACCGACAACGGGAACAACCAGACAGGCGCCTACACGCTGCTGTATGAACCGGTGGTGGCGACGACGGCCGTGCCCCTGGTCAGCGACGTGGAAGTGGCGACGACGTTCCAGCCGATCGGCGATCTGGATCTGTACACCTTCACCGTGACGGTGCCCACGCGCGTGGTGCTGCATGCGGCGTCGACGGTGTTGAATCCGTGCCTGCGGGTGTTCACAGGGGCGCCGGCGCAAGCGGTGCCGGGCGGGTCGGTATGTCTGGGGTTCTCGTCGGGCGCGGCGCGGTTGGACTTGGCGGTGTCGCCGGGCACCTACTTTGTGGAGACGTCGGACAACGGCACGGACCAGAGCGGAGCGTATACGTTGCTCTATCAGGCGTTAGTGGCCGAAGGCGCCGTCTCGCTTGCAGCCGACACACCGGTGACGAACACGATCAACCCGCAGGGCGACGTGGACCTCTACGCGTTCACATTGGCGACGACGACCCAGGTCGTGGTGCAAGTGACCTCGACGGTGCTCAATCCGTGTGTGCGCGTGCTGACCGACGTCGCGGGGATGCCAGTGACGGGGGGATCCTCGTGTGTAGGGTTCTCGACGGGGACCGCACGGTTAGACCTGACGCTGCCGGCGGGGAGCTACTTCGTGGAGGTCACCGACAACGGGAACAACCAGACAGGCGCCTACACGCTGCTGTATGAAC
>Ga0081539_10000236_pt1 | contig 129646 bp, 105 predicted proteins | sample TabmetS4T2R2_FD_71023 | JGI IMG/M metagenome (GOLD analysis project Ga0081539, IMG submission 71023) | Tabebuia heterophylla rhizosphere microbial communities from the University of Puerto Rico - S4T2R2 | ecosystem: Host-associated > Plants > Roots > Rhizosphere ... | reverse complement strand
GGCGCCGGCGCTGACGGTGCTGGACATGGACATCGCCGCCTTGGCCCGGCTGGCCATTGAGCGGTTGTTCCACCGGTTGGCCGGTGATGTGACTGACTACGAGCGGTTGGTCGTCCCGATGACGTTGATTCCGCGCGGGTCGGGGGAGATTCCTCCGCCTGCGACTCTTCGGCCGGAAAGGGTGATCGCGTGAGTAACACGTCGCACGACTCGACCGTTTGGGATCCGTTCGATGAGCGTTTCATTTCGGATCCGTTTCCGGCGTATGCGCGGTTGCGTGAGGAGTTTCCCGTCTATTTCAATGAGGAGCGCGACTTTTATGCGCTTTCGCGCTGGGATGACGTGGTCGAGGCGAATCGGGACTGGGAGACCTATAGCAGCGCAGAGGGGGTCGATCTCGACAATACCGGGAGCATCTTTTTCGGTGAGGGCAACGTCGTGGAGACCGACCCACCGGACCATACTCTGTTTCGCAGCGTGTTGACCGACTACATCTCGCGCAGCTTCGTGCGGTTGCAGGAAGAACATGTCAACCGCCGCGTCGATGAGCTCGTGACCTCGCTAGAGGGCCGGACCGGCGCCGACCTGGTCGCCGACTTCTGCACGCTGCTGCCGCTCGGCGTGGTCTGCGGCATGCTCGGCCTGGACAGCAGCGACCACACCTGGGTGTATAGCCGGTTCATGGACATGTTCGTCCGGGAGTCCGGGAGTGAGGAGATCCCGCCGTCTGCGCTGGCTGCGGCCGCGGAGGTCCGCGACTACCTCGCCCGACACCTCACCGCGCGGCGGGAAGAGCCGCGGGAAGATCTGTTGTCTTCCATCGCGCACGGCAAGATTGGTGATCGGTCGCTGACCCACGTCGAGCAGGTCGGCATGAGCACCTTGGTCATTGGAGCTGGCATCTCGACTACGAAGAACCTGCTATCGAACATCTTTTGGTATTTGGCTCAGGAGCCGGCGCTGCGGCGGGAGGTGGAGGAAGCGGCGCCGAGGGCACCGCTGGTCATCGAGGAGTTTCTGCGCTACGACAGCCCGATCCAAAACTCGAGTCGGACAGCGAAGCGGGAGGTGACGCTTCACGATGTGACCATCCCCGAGGGTGCGACCGTCACCTTGGTCTACGGCTCCGCCAATCGTGATCCGGAGCAGTTCGATAATCCGGACCGGCTCGACCTGTCTCGGCGGGTCGGCAAGCACATGGCCTTCGGTGGCGGTGTCCACCTGTGCATCGGCGCGCCGCTGGCCCGGCTCGAGGCGAAGGTCGTCCTGCAACGCGGGCTTCACCGGTTGGCCCCATTCACATTGGCCGGGGTGCCCGAACGCAGCCTCAAGATGAACGAACGCGGATTCGAATCTCTCCCCGTGGAATTCAGTACGTGATACCACCGCACCCGAAACCATCCAGCACGGCGACTTCGAAGACACGAGTACTTGCCCCACTCGCCCTCCGTGCCAGTCGGTGCGGCCAACTCTTGAGGACTCACCATGACCATGACCGAGCGACACGCACACGTCGAGACCGTCAAGCATAGGACGACAAGCGTCACCGTGGTCGCTAACGAGTTCGAAGCTGACGTTCGCGTCGAGTCCAAGAGACACGTCGCGGAGGGAGTCGTCGAGCTGAGGCTGCGCGAGGTTGGCGACCACCCGCTGCCACCGTGGGAACCCGGATCGCACATCGACCTGATCCTCGACGACGCACCTACCCGACAGTATTCGCTGTGCGGCGAAGCGGCCGACCATCACGTATGGCGTGTGGGGATTCTTCGCGACCCCAACGGTCGCGGCAGTTCGTTGTACGTGCATGATCGGCTGCAGCAGGGCGAGACTGTGCGGGTGCGTGGTCCGCGGAACAACTTCCCGCTAGTCGCTTCGCCGCGGTACCTGTTCATCGCGGGCGGGATCGGCATCACCCCGATCCTCCCGATGATTGCTGCCGTACACGCTAACGGCGCCGACTGGCAGCTCACATACGGTGGCCGGCAGCGCTCCTCGATGGCCTTTCTCGACCAACTCACCGCGTACGGCCAGCGGGTGTCGGTCCGGCCGCAGGATGAGACCGGTCTGCTCGACCTGGACACCCTTCTCGGCAGCCCGCAGCCGGACACCCTGGTCTACTGCTGCGGGCCAGAGCCACTGCTTGCCGCAGTCGAGGAACGCTGCGCCGCCTGGCCAAGGCGCTCGCTGCACGTGGAACGGTTCACCGCCAAGCCGCTGACCGAGCCGGTGCTATCCGGCACGTTCGAGGTCGAGCTCGCGCAAAGCGAACTCACCCTCACCATCCCCCCGGACCGCTCCATCCTGTCCGTCGTCGATGAAGCCGGGATAGGGGTGCTGTACTCCTGTTCCGAGGGCACCTGCGGCACCTGCGAGGTTTCCGTCCTCGATGGCGAACCCGACCACCGCGACTCCGTGCTCAGTGAGGATGAGCGCCAAGCCAACGACTGCATGATGATCTGCGTGTCCCGCTCACGCAGCCCCCGCCTCGTCCTCGACCTGTGATCCATGAAATGCACGGCATGGCGTCGCAGCATTCCCGGCAGAGGTCAGATCGAGACGGGACATATTGCAGGCCGGTCGAGAAAGTGAGCGAAATGAGCGCCGTCAACCTAGTTTCATCCCTGTCCGCTCCGCCCGAGGCGGTAGAACGCGTCACTGAGTTGCTGCTTGAGTACGCGCGCCACGTAACGGCGATGGAGGGGGTCGAGCGCTTCGAGGTCTATGCCGACCGCGACGATCCGAGCAAGCTTGTCGTTCTCGAACGCTACCGAGATGATGCAGCCTTCGACGCACACTTAGCCGACCCTGAGAACTCTGCGCTCAATGGCAAACTACGCAATCTCACGACTGGCGGCTCTCTTCTCACCTTCCTCACGCCATTACGACTCCAAACATTGGGTAGCGACGTGGTTCTTCAAACTAGGTGTCAGGCATGACTGCCCTGAGTTCTGCCGCGTTGCCGAACGTCGCGTCGGCGATCCAGGTCCCCGGCTACCAGCGAGACGACGTCAACGTCGGCATCGTCCACATCGGTGTGGGCGGCTTCCACCGCGCCCACCAAGCCGTCTACCTCGACTCGTTGCTCGCCGTCGACGATGCGGCACGATCCTTTGGCCTGTGCGGAGTGAGTTTGCTGCCCCATGATCGCAAGATCGTCGAGGTCATGAACGCTCAGGACATGCTCTACACCGTCTTGGTCAAGCATCCGGACGGTACCCGACAAGCCCGGATCGTCGGGTCCATCATCGGTCACCTGTTCGCACCGGACGACCCCGAGCGGGTCTTGACGTTGCTGACTGATCCGCAGGTGTGCATCGTCTCGTTGACGATCACCGAAGGCGGCTACTTCCACGACACGGCGCGAGGCACGGTCGATGTCGACGCACCGGACCTGGTTCACGACGCGGAGCATCGGCAGACCCCGCGGACGGCATTCGGCTACATCGTCGAAGGACTCCGTCGTCGGCGTGACCGGGGCATCCCACCCTTCACTGTCATGTCCTGCGACAACCTGCACGGAAACGGGGGCGTCGCTCGCAACGTGGTGATCGCCCTCGCCACTCGTATCGACCCTGATTTGGCGCGCTGGATAGCCGCGGAGGTGGCCTTTCCGAACTCGATGGTCGATCGGATCACTCCCCGTACGACCGATGCCGATGTCGATGCCGTTCGCATGATCACCGGACTCGACGATGCGTGGCCGGTCACTTGTGAACCGTTCAGCCAATGGGTCATCGAGGACCGCTTCAGCGGTGAGCGCCCGGCCTGGGAAGTGGTGGGCGCTCAGCTGGTGGACGATGTCGCCCCGTACGAGCTGATGAAGATGCGGCAGCTGAACGCGGGCCACCAGACCATCGCCTACCCCGGCCGACTTCTCGGATTGCATTATGCTCACGAGGCCGCAACGGATCCGACCATTCGCCGGCTGCTCCAGCGTTATCTCGTCGAGAGTGCCGAGTCCCTGCCCCCGTTACCAGGAACCGACGTGGGAGAGTACGGCGCCAGTATCGTCGAGCGCTTCAGCAACCCGCAAATCGAAGACTCTCTCGGCAGGCTCAGTTCTCAGACATCGACAATGATGTCCACTTACGTGCTGCCTGTCGTGCGTGATCTCCTGGACGCTGGACGACCAGCACCGATCAGCATCGCCGTGGTCGCTTGCTGGGCGCACTTTCTTGTTGGCGTTGCCGACGACGGCACACCGCTCGAAATCGTCGATAACCAAATCGCCGACCTACAGCGACGAGCGGGCACCCAACGCGGCGACGCCCTGGCCGTCATTCGCGACAACCCGATGTTCCACGGTCTGGAGGGCCGCGACGACTTCGAAGGGCCATTTGCCGCGATGCTCGAGCAGATCCAAGCGAAAGGGACCCGCGAAGCTCTGACGGCAGTCCTCACCTGACCGCTGCCAAGACCCGGCTCTTCGTTCAGCTGAGTAGGGGACGACCGGTTAGGGCCCGTATAGAGCAATCTGTCCATGGGAAAGCAACCTTCCTTCCCGTCGGTTAGCGTCGCCGCAAAGGCTCCAGCTCCCTGCCCACCCGACGCCACGTTTTCGCCGACGAGCGGCCTGAGCCTCTCAGGGCCTTGAGAGCGTGAGCTACCGTCCATCTGGCCGGCCGGGCGGATGGCTGTTTGTGTCGGCTCTAGGACAGGTACTCCTCTTCTGGATAGCTCTTGCGGAGATCGTCGGCTCCCACGGGCTGCTGTTCGCCCTCGGTGACTGACGGGGCGGAGCCGACGGGCATAAGTTGGATGATGATCGACTTGGATGTCGGTGTGTTGCTGCCAAGAGCTGTGGAGTCCAAGGGAACGAGGGGATTGGTCTCTGGGTAGTAGGCAGCGGCGGAGCCGCGCGGCGTCTCGTACGCCACGATGCGGAAGGATGACACGCGCCGCACGTGATGATCACCTGGCCAGTGGGTCACCAGGTCTACGAGGTCGCCTTCGGCATGTCCAAGGTCCTGGATGTCGGAGGGGTTGACGAATACCACTCTGCGGCTGCCCTCGATGCCTCGGTAGCGGTCGCTGAAGCCGTAGATGGTGGTGTTGTACTGGTCGTGGCTTCTCAGTGTCTGGAGCACCAGGTGGCCGGGTGGGATCTGAAGCGCTTCGATGCTTGAGAGGGTGAACTCGGCGCGGCCCGATCGGGTGTCGAACCTGCGGAGGTCTCGCGGGGGATGGGGCATCACGAATCCGCCCGGTTTCGCGACGTCTGCTTCGTAGTTCTCACACCCATGGACAACCCTCGAGATGTGGCGCCTGATGACTCTGTAGTCCTGACGCATGGCGGCCCAGTCGATTCCGTAGCGGTCACCTAGGGTCGTCTCGGCGAGACTCGTGATGATGGAGACCTCTGAGCGCAGATCCGGGCTGGCCGGCTTCAGTGGCCCTCGTGATGCATGGACGCAGCAGGTGGAGTCTTCGACGGTGACGAACTGCGGTCCGCTTGCCTGCTGGTCGATTTCGGTCCTGCCGAGGGTGGGCAGGATCAGGGCCGTGTCGCCGCACACCAGATGGGATCGGTTGATCTTGGTCGATATCTGAACCGTCAGCTGCGCGTTCTGCAAGGCGGCGGCCGTCACATCGGTGTCCGGTGCGGCCTGGACGAAGTTGCCGCCGAGCCCGATGAACACCTTGGCCTTGTGGTCGCGCAGCGCGCGGATAGCATCCACCGTGTCATAACCGTGGTGACGCGGCGGGTCGAATCCGAACTCATCCTGCAGCGCATCAAGGAACTGCTGGGGTGGTCGCTCCCAGATGCCCATCGTCCGGTCGCCCTGGACGTTGGAGTGGCCTCGTACGGGAAGCAGGCCGGCGCCGAACTTGCCGATGTTGCCCTGGGCGAAGGCGACGTTGCAGATCTCCTTGATCGCCGCCACGGAGTTGTGGTGCTGTGTAAGACCCATCGCCCAACAGAAGACGGTGGCCGAGGAGTCGCGGAGCAGCTGAGCAGCCTCGGTGATCTGCGCACGGCTGAGCCCTGTCGTGGCTGTCACGAAGTCCCAATCAAGATCGCTAACCTGCGACCGCCAGTCCTCGAAGCCGTGGGTGTGGCGGTTGATGAACGCGTCATCGAGAGCACCCCACTGCACGAGCAGATGCCCGAAGGCTTGGAACAGAGCGAGATCCCCGTTGATCTTGATTGGCAGGTGCAGGTCGGACAGGTCCGTGCCGCGCCCCACGACACCTCGCGGGATCTGCGGGTTGCGAAAGTTCAGCAGGCCTGCTTCGCGAAGCGGGTTGATGGTGAGGATCTTGGCCCCACGACGTTTGGCAACCTCCAGTGCGCTCAGCATCCGAGGATGGTTGGTGCCGGGGTTCTGACCGGCAAGTACGAGAAGCTGAGCGTTGTAGACGTCCTCGAGTGTGACGGAGGCCTTGCCGATGCCGATGACCTCGGCGAGAGCAACGCTGGTCGACTCGTGGCACATGTTGGAGCAGTCCGGGAGGTTGTTGGTGCCGAACGCGCGGACAAAGAGCTGGTAGGCGAAGGCGGCTTCGTTCGAGGTTCTACCGGACGTGTAGAACAGCGCCTGATCTGGATGATCTAGAGCACTGAGCTGTCGCCCCATCAGACCAAAGGCGGCATCCCAATCGATGGGCTCGTAATGGGTGCCGCCAGGTCGTTTCACCATCGGATGGGTGATACGCCCTTGCTGGCCGAGCCAGTGCTCGCTGCGGGCGTTGAGGTCGGCAATGCCGTGCTCGGCGAAGAACGCGGGTGTGGCGCGTGCTGTCGCAGCCTCCTCGGCCACCGCCTTCGCGCCGTTCTCACAGAACTCCGCAGCGTGCCGATGCTCCGGGTCAGGATCGGGCCAGGCACAGCTCATGCAGTCAAAACCGTCAGCCTGGTTCAATTTCAGCAATGTTCTGGCGGTGCGGATCGGGCCCATGTGATGGAGCGACCGTCGCATCGAGACCGCGACTGCCTTCACTCCTGCCGCGTGGTCCTCGGGCTCTGCGACATTGAGCTCCGCTGCGTCAACATCCTGCTCGGATGGTGAGTACTGACGTCGAGGCTTAGACATAGCACACTCCCAGGTCACCGCCATCGAGGGCACGATCGTCAACCCGACCCTGGCGACACCGACACCGAGCATCGCCGCCTCGGTCGGCGCAAGCTGCCAACGTTGACGGCAACGTTATCAGATTGACATGCCGGTATATGCGCCGTCAAGGTTTGCTCATCCATGGTGCGGCGACGTTAGAACGGCCTTGAGGCCTATCGATGCTGGGCCCGGCAGGTGATGGTGCGGGTGATGTAGGTCGTGACGCTGGCGACGAGTGTCGTTGACTGTCAGATCGACGGCAGGAGCGCATGGGACGCACGCCGCAAGTTGATTCTGACGCTTTCGCGTGCGGGCCACTCGGCCTAATTGATCGCGGCTCGGTCGAGAAGGGTCAGTGCGTCGTGTTGCGGTGTGCCTGGTTCGGCGTAAAAGGTGACCATCCGATGGCCTGGGCTGCCGTTGATCTGCAGGCTTTGGTGTCCGAGGGTGATGTCGCCGATCTCGGGGTGATGGAAGGTCTTGTCGCCACGGTCGTACTGTCGTACGTCGTAGCGTTGCCACCGGCTCGCGAACTCGGGGCTTTTCAGGAGCAGTTCGCCGACGATTTGGGCTAGGTCGGGCGCGTCTGGTTCGGCCCCGGACAGAATTCTGAGGTAGGCCACGCCGCCGCGGAGTTGACTTTCCCAGTCGTCGAAGAGCTGGCGGGCGGCTGGGTGGAGGAACGTGTAGCGCCAGACGTTGCGGTGTCTGACGGGCCAGTCGTCGATTCCGGCGAACAGTCTTAGTCCGCCGGTGTTCCAGGCGAGCATGTCCCCGGTCCGGCTGATCACATGTGCGGGGATGGGTCGCAGGCTGTCGAGCAAGATCTGTACGCCCGGCCGTACGGTTCGGCTGGGTGCCGGGGGCGGCTGGGGAGGCTTCCGGGCAGCGCTTGCGGCGAGTTGTCGCAGGTGTTCGTGCTCGTCGACCTCAAGCCTCAGGGCGCGCGCCAAGGCGTCTATGACCGACGGGCTGGGACGGGTCTCTTTTCCACGTTCCAACCGGATGTAGTAGTCGGCGCTGATGCCGGACACGGTGGCAAGCTCTTCACGCCGTAACCCCGGTGTGCGTCGTCGACCGTGGTATTGGGGAAGCCCGACGTCAGCGGGGGTGATCTGCGATCGACGGGCGCGCAGGAACTGGCCCAACTCGGCGCGTCCGCTGATCGGCGACTGCAGGTCCGGCACGACTTCCATGATGGCAGCGCGGGCGGCTGCTGAGGGGGTGTGGCGTACCCCCGGATAGACACGGTCTCCCCCACGCGGAGGTTTCGGGGTTGACTGATTGGCGCGAGGGAAAGACCGATTGCCGGCTCGTCGGGTTGCCCGTTACGCCGCGGGGACTCTCAACCGCATCACCGACGGTCGGGCACGCTCGACCACCCGGCGACTCCGCCCAACCCAGTGAATGATCGGAGACTGAGATGACGACCCGCGACGACGGACACCGGCGGGATGCGGCCACTCCAGCCTTCGCGCCCGCCTCGACGACCACCGCAGCGGCTGCGGTCGGTGAGTCGTCGCCGTGGGCGCCGCTGGGTCAGCGGTGGTTCCGGTGGCTGTGGCTGGGAGTGTTGATCAGCGGCATCGGTACCACGATGCAGACGGTCGGCGCCCAATGGTTGCTGGTCGAGACACCGCAAGCTGCCGCGTTGGTGGCACTGGTGCAGGCGGCGAACACGGTGCCGGTGATGTTGTTGTCGCTGCCGGCGGGTGTGTTGGCCGACTCCTTCGACCGGCGCTGGTTGCTGTTCACCGTCCAGGTCTACTTCCTTGTCGTTGGGCTGTTGCTGGTCGTGTTGACGATCGCCGGTCAGATGCCTGCGGGATTGCTACTCGCACTCACGTTCGCGTTGGGCTGTGGTGCGGCGGTCCAGCTGCCCGCCTGGCAGGCCACCGTGCCTGAGCTGGTTCCACGTCACCAACTCAGATCGGCGACCAGGCTGGAGATGGTCGGCGTCAACCTGGCTCGAACAGTTGGCCCTGCGCTGGCCGGCGTGGTCATTGCCAACTTCGGCGTGCCGGTGGTGTTCGCGCTCAACGCTGTCTCGGTGGTATGGCTGGCGGTGGCGCTGCTGTTCTGGCGCCGACCGACGGTCCAGGTCGCGCGAGTTCGGGAGCGGTTCGTGCCCGCTTTCCGTGCCGGTGCGCGCTATGTGTGGCATGAGCCGGTGGTTCGGCGTGTGCTCGGCCGGTTGATCGTGTTCATTCTGCCGGGTGCAGCGTTGTGGGCTCTGCTCCCGGTGGTGGCCAACCAGAGCCTCGGCGTCGGGGCCGGCGGCTACGGGATCTTGTTCGGAGCGCTCGGCGTCGGCGCCGTCCTCGGCGCCTTGGTGCTGGGACGGATCCGAACCCGAATCTCCACCAACGCCATCCTGGCCGCGGCTGGAGTCCTGCTGGGGGCCAGCCTCGCCGTGTTGATCATGGTACCGGTCTTCTGGGTGGCGATGGTGGCGCTGATCGGCGCCGGGTTGTCATGGACCACGACCATCTCCAGTCTGGTCGCTGAGCTGGCGCTGTTCCTACCCGTCTGGGTTCGAGCTCGCGGGATGGCCATCTGGACCATGGTGTTCACCGGCTGCCAGGCGGTCGGCGCGTTCATCTGGGGCCTGATCGCACAACAAGCTGGCCTGCAGACCACCTTCCTGCTCGCTGCTGCTGCGGCAATGGCCGGCGTCGCCGTCGGCCTGGGCAAGCGGGTACCAGACACCAGCCACAGCGACCCCGACCCGGTCGCCTACTGGTCGGAAGCCCGGGTGGCCGTCGAGCCCGAACCGGACGCCGGCCCGATCTTGGTAAGTGTCGTGTTCACCGTGGCCCCGGACAAGCAAGCTGCCTTCCTGGAAGCGATGGAGCAGCTACGGCGCTCCCGACGGCGGACCGGCGCCACCCGTTGGGAGCTGTACCGCGACGCCGACGATCCCACCCGGTTTGTCGAAAACTTCCGCGTGCCGTCGTGGGAGGAACACCAGCGTCAGCACGAAGGCCGGCTCACCGCCGCCGATCGCGAAGTCGAAGAGGCCGCGTTAGCCTTCTCCGACCCTCCCGCACGAGCCGACCATCTCCTACCGCCGTAACCACCAATGCCAGCCGTTCAGTCCCATTTCGCGGCTGCGGCGGGACCCCGCACATATCGTGGGAAACGGCCGGGTCGTGCCGCGACAGTGCGATCTTCGCTACGCCGAGAGCTGATGTGCGCCCACAGCCCGAACGCGCCGCTCACGGACGCACGAGAGACTTGATGGCCCGACGGGTATCCATGGCGGCGTACGCCTCACCGATCTCGGAGAGCGGCAGCTCAAGGTCGAACACAAGCCCGGGATCGATCTTCCTGGCGAGCACAAGCTCGAGCAGGTGCGGTAGGTAGGCCCGCACATGCGCGGGGCCGCCCTTGAGCCCTACATTCCGCCAGAACAACTGATCCACCGGGAGCTCTCCATGCGGCACGCCCACCAGACCGATATTGCCGCCGTCGCGGACACAGCCGACCGCCTGCAGCCGTGCACTCTCGGTCCCCACACACTCCAGGACACAGTCGGCGCCAACACCGTCGGTGAGCTCCTTGACCCGAGCGATGCCGGCTTCGTCCCGTTCGGCGATGATGTGCGTCGCACCGAACGCCTCAGCGACCTTCTGCCGAGCCTCGTGTCGGCTCATCGCGATCACGGTCCCCGCTCCCAACTGAACAGCCGCGAGCACCGCGCAGAGCCCGACCGCACCATCGCCCACCACCGCCACGCTGGTGCCCGGGCCGACGCCGGCGCTCACCGCCGCGTGCCATCCCGTGCACATGACATCCGACAGAGCCAGGATGCTCGGGATCAGATCCGGCGCCGGCATGCTCGGCGTGACCAGCAGCGTCCCGTCCGCCCAGGGAATGCGGATCTTCTCGGCCTGGCAGCCGTCGTAGTAGGAGCGATGGAGACAGTTCGCATGGGCATTCTTGCGACAGATCGCACAGGTGTTGTCGGCCGGGTTGAACCCGCCGACCACGAAGTCGCCGGGGCGCACCGACACCACGCCCTCACCGACAGACTCGACCACGCCGCAGAACTCGTGCCCGATCGGAGACGGCCGCGAAACTGGTGAGATCCCTCGATACCGCCACAGATCAGAGCCGCAGACACACGCCGCGACGGTGCGGACGATCACGTCGCTAGGCTCGAGGATCACCGGATCGGGCCGCTCCTCGTACCTGACGTCCCCTGGGGCATGAATCACAGCGCCGAACATGCCTCCAGCCCATCATCCCCGGACGGTCGGCCGGGAGGCCCTGTCAGAGCCCCCATACTGTGCCAAGTCGGTGGCAGGGTGGTCCTCATGAGGTCTGTCCGAAAGTGTGGAGCCTCAGGCTACGCGTTGCCCCACACAGGCATCCCGGGAATCGGCGCACAGTCCACACGCCGTCGATGAGGCCCCGCACAGTCGATGCGGTGACCGCTAGAAGTCGCGGAATCCCCTCAGTTCGTGACCTGCACCAATGTCGCGACGACTTCACCTGCCAGTCGGGTTGCGCTGACGATGCTGCCGACGGGCAATCGGCCGCCCCGGCTAGCATCGCCCGCAGGCCAACACAAGAAGAGGGTCACCCATGAGCAACGTCATCGTCGTCGTCGGCCCGGGCTCCATCGGCCAGGCGATCGCCCGCCGGGTGAGCGCCGGCAAGCAGGTGCTGCTGGCCGACCTGCGTCAGGAGAACGCCGACGCGGCCGCCGATGTCATGAGCAACGCCGGTTTCGAGGTGAGCACGGCGACGGTCGACGTGTCGTCGCGCGACTCGGTGCAGGCCCTCATCGGCACCGCCACGGCGCTGGGTCAGGTGACTGGCCTGATCCACGCCGCCGGCGTCTCGCCCAGCCAGGCCTCCCCGCAGACGATCCTTCAGGTCGACCTGTACGGCACTGCTGTGCTGCTCGAGGAGGTCGGCAAGGTGATCGCCCAAGGCGGCGCCGGGGTCGTGATCGCTTCCCAATCGGGGCATCGGCTGGGGCCGCTGAGCGTCGAGCAGGATCGTGCGCTGGCGACCACACCCGCCGACGAACTGCTCGCTCTGCCCATGCTGCAGCCGGACCAAGTCAAGGACTCGTTGCACGCCTACCAGCTCGCCAAGCGCGGCAATTCCCTGCGGGTCATGGCGGAGGCCATCCGTTGGGGCAAGCGGGGAGCGCGGATCAACACGATCAGTCCCGGCATCATCTTCACCCCGCTGGCCAAGGACGAGCTGACCGGTCCTCGCGGCGCCGGCTACCGGCGGATGATCGAGCTCTGCCCGGCTGGACGCGGCGGCACTCCGGACGAGGTCGGAACCGTCGGCGCCCTGTTGATGGGTGCTGACGGCGCCTTCATCACCGGCAGCGACTTCCTCATGGACGGTGGCGTCACTGCCGCCTACCGATTCGGCGAACTCGCTCCAAGCTGATCGCAGACGTTCAACGACGTCACAGTGCTGCGGGGAGACTTCTCGACCAGGCTGCGCTCTACGGCCTCTTGGAGCAACTTGAGGCTCTCGGGCTCGAACTGCTTGAATTACGGCGCATCCCGGCGCGGTGAAAGCCGCATGACGACGGCGACGAACCGCGAACGAGCTGGGTCTGACGATGCCTCGGTTTCCGCTACCACACCCGATGCGACGGTTCCCCAGGCCGTCGGCGCACAGCCGCTGGCGACCGAGCATTGGAGCCTGCTGGCCACTCGGAGCCTGACCTGGTCAGAGGTGATCAGCCGGATCACGATTCAGCTGACGGTCTCACCGCCGCTCCTGTGGTGAGGGCGCTCATGACCGTAGCGACGGGCTTTGGCGGTGAGTTCCTCATCTTTGCCGTCGCCCTCTGCACCGCAGTACCGATTCTCGGGACGCTGACCGCGATGCGAAGCACAATGCGCGAGCCTTGGCCAAGGCACCGAACTCGTGTCGCAGGTGAGTCCTGACGGCGGCCTACGAGATCTGATGGGTCTGGTGGTCTCAGCCCATCACGTGGTCACCGAGTTCCGAATGGGACGCATGACGGTGTGGGTCTCAGCGACGGTGAGGGCGGACCGCCCTCTGGCTCGAGGTGGTAGCGGCGCTGCCTCCAGACGGACGCTGTTCAGCACCCGCTTGTCGACGGCGGCGTGGCGCCATTCGTGGTGCGAACTGGGGTTATCCGGAGTGGCCAGAGCCGTCTGTAGATGCCGACCTCGCAACCAAAGTGCCTGGTCAGGGCCAGATTCAACGAGGAAAGGGGTCCTCGTAATGCGTAGGTCTGGGGTTCGATTCCCCAAGGCGGCTCTCTGACAAGGGGAAATGCTGTTCAGTAAAGTCGACGATTGCTCTCGTGGAGCGAGTACATCACTGTATTGATCATGATGAGCGAATCTCAGAGGCGTCAGCGGCTGGTGGATCGCTTCGTGCGGGCGTGGATGCGGGCAAGCTAGTCCGCCGGTTCCGCTGGTGCAGCGTGGAGCCGTCCCTGGAGCGAGCTTGCGTTACGCCAGGCAGTTGCAAGCATTCGGAGAGGCGGCCGTCCTGTCCTACAGTGGAGCCCAGTCAGCTGGCCGGATCCGGAGATTACTCGGCACTGGCAACCATCGCCGCGCTCGAACCAACAGCTCAGTCCATATTCAATATAGGCCGAGGTCGCTGTCCAGCAGGCCGAAGTAGACGATGGTGAAGTCCCGGCCGAGGTCGGTGAGCCGTATCTGCTGGTCCGTGCGACGCCAGATCCCGCAGTCGTCAAAGTGGAACAGGGCCAGGTCCAGGCGCTGCGCCCAGGAATCGGCCAGCACCTCGGCCATTGCAGTTGGGCACCTTCCCCGCCACCACTCGCGGATCTCGGTCATCGACGCGACGCCGTCGGTCAGCACCGCTGGTCCGAGGACGCCGATCAGTGGCTCGCAGGCCCACTGACCGAGCCGCTGACACAGGCCGGTGGTGAGGACCAGCGCCAGGTCACGCCATTGCTCGGGCGTAACCGGGATTCGGTCCGAGCGGCGGGCCTTCGTGCTGCCGACCTCGACCAGGCCGGCCGCGGTTGCCGACCACCACAGCCGGTCCAGCGCCAGGCACTCGCCCGCGCTCCGCCAGGAATGCAGCGCCGCCTCGGCCCGTAGGGCATCCGCCTCCGGCGGGAGGTGGTCGAACGCGGCGCCGTAGGTCACCTGGTCGTAGGCGTGTTCCCAGCGCCACAGGTCGAGCTGCTTGTACGCCTCGCGGGCTACGGCCGGTCGCAGCAGACCGGCGGCCGTCACCGGCTTCCCGTCGCCGACCCAGTCCGCCAGCGCCAGGCACGCAGACACGAACCCCGAGTCCCGGGCGTCGTGCCCCGACGCCTCGAGGTCACCGGGCCGAACGGACTCCTCCGCGTGCTGCGGCGGGGCGTCCTTGACCATCATGGTGAGCTCGGCTGCTTTCAGGCTCTTGGCGGAGGGGTCGGGCATCAGCCGTCGCCGCTCCTGATCGGGAAGGTCGTTCCACGACTGCATGATCAGGTCGAGGCGCGCCTGGAGATCCTCCATGGAGTCGGCCGGAGCCTCCAGGTCGACCCCGATCGATCGGCCGTAACGGGCCAGTATTCGACCCTGGGAGTGATGGGCCGGGTCGTCGAAGGCAGCGGCCATCTTGGGCAGTGCGCGTCGCGCCTCTTTGCGTAGCGCGGCCGGTGACGCGGAATTGACGCGCATCCGGCCGGTTGCCCGTAGGAACCCCCAGAACGTGTCCAGCGCGGCGGTGAGCCGTTCTGGGTCAGGGAGCTCGTGTCCGTACGCCGGCAAGGTGACCAGCAGCAGCCGCTCGGCGCTGCGTGGTGGCCAGTAGGACGCCGGATAGTCATCGTGGTTTTCGCGGAGCTCCAATGCCGGAGCCAGGAGGTCGGTATCCAGGGGCCGGGAACGCTGCGCGGCCCAGGCCTCGGCGGCCTCGATCAACTCCTTGTGCACTCCTGCACGTTAATCGAGTTTGACAGCCCGGTGCCGCGCTCTGCGGGAGGGCGACCTCGGAGGGGCTGCTTGTTGATTGTGTTCTTGTGTGATCCAGTTCCAAGGTTCGGTGTTCGGTGTTGACCGAACACCGAACACGTTGTGGTCGAACTGCTCGTCGATGCGTGGGGATGGCTGCCAGGGGCACCGCACTCCGGCGGGAACGGCCTTGGCGCGAACGCCGCGTACGCGCTTCTGAACTGACACGACACCCGTAACAGGATGGTCGGCAGGCCAACATGCACGCGGCGGCTACTTGGCGTGTCAACTCCGCCAACTTGATAAGATTGCCTTATGGCTTTGGCGGTCGAGTACCGGGACGCACGACGGGGCGAGGATCTGGCTCGTCTGCGGCGTGCGCTGGCTCTGCGGGCGATGTCAGCGACAGGAATGAGACAGCGTCAGATCGCTGAGGCGTTAGGAATCTCCCAGTCCGCGGTCAGTCAGCAGCTGAAGTTCGCGCCGGATCTTGGTGCGGTGCATCCCGAGTTGCTTCTGGCTGCCGCCGCGCCCATCTTGAAGGCATTGGCTGCCGAACGGGGGTACCGCAAGCTCGCTGTGTTCGGTTCTGTTGCCCGGGGCGAGGCTCGGCCGGATTCGGATGTCGATCTGTTGGTTGAGGCTCCGTCAGGAACCTCGTCGTTGTCGTTTCTGCGGTTCAAGCAGTTGATCGAGCGGGTACTCGGCCGTGGAATCGACCTGGTCGACTACGGCGGTCTCAAGCCCACCCTGGATGACGACATCCGGGGTGAGGCGGTGTTGCTGTGATGGACCGCCGGGCGGCCAAAGAGCTGATGCATATCCATGGCTGGCTCCGTCGGGTCGCTGAGATCGTGGCGCGTGGCAAGGACGCCTACCTCGATGATGATCTTCTTCAGGAGGCAGGCGACTCGTTGATGATGAAGCTGGGCGAAGCGGCGAATCGGCTGTCGCGGCTGGGTGTCTTGGCGCCGGAGGGTGTGGACTGGGCGCTCGCGGTGGCAAACCGGAACTTCATCATTCACCAGTATGACGAAATCAACCGCGACTTGACCTGGTTGACGCTCGCTGATGATCTTCCCGATTGGCACGCCTCCCTCGCGCAGCTGATCAAGCAGGCCGGGACGGCACTCAGTGAAGGACACGTTGAGGACTCGTGAGGCTGAAGGTCAGGTTGCGGCTGAGAACCGATTGTCTCGGACTCCTTGGCCGTGGAGCCATTCGTGGAGCGAACTGGGGTGAACAGGGGTGGGAATAGAGCCCTAGAGGTGCCGATCCTGCAACTAACGTGCCTAGTGAGAGCCAAAGTCTACGGAGGAAGCGATTCTCGTAATGCGTAGGTCGACGGTTCGATTCCGTCAGACGGCTCGGCTTTTGACTAGACATCCCACGACTCGATTTGGTCAAGGGCGGGATTCCTCCGGCTTTGATTGTGTGCCGGTGCTCGCCGCGGTCAAGCCTGGTGCGGGCAGGCTCGATTCCGCGGTCGGGTTGACCGCGGCTGCGCTCCGGCGGGATGGCTGGTTAGGAGGAATCCTGCGGTTGTGAGGTTCGGCTCAGGCGGCGGCGGGCAGCTGGTGGTCGGTGTGCCAGGCGCGGTGTTCGTCGTAGCAGCTGTGGGTGCGCAGGCAGCCGTGGAGGATGCCGACGAGCCGATTGGCCAGGGCGCGGAGGGCTTGGTAGTGGGTGGTGCCGCGGGCCCGCTGCCGGTCGTAGAAGGCTCTGGCGCCAGGCGATATCCGTAGCGCCGAGTAGGCCTGCAGGACCAAGGCGTCGCCGAGCCGACGGTTGCGGGCGTAGCGGGCCAGCACCACCCGTTTGGTGCCGGAGGCTTTGGTGATCGGGGACATGCCGGAGTAGTTCCTGCGGCTCTTCGCGTCGGCGTAACGGTCGGGCGCGTCGCCGAACTCGGCTAGCACCCGGGCACCGAGAATCACACCGAGGCCGGGCTGGCTGCGGTAGATCTCAACGTCCGGGTGCCGGCCAAAACCCTGCTCCACCTGCCCGGCCAGCACCTCGGTCTGGGCCACCATCGTGGTCAGCACAGCGATCAAGGCCGACGCGGACGCCGCATAGGCGGCCACGACTCCGGGCCGGGCACTGAGCTGTTCCGACGCCAGCGCGGCTTTGATCTTGGCGGCGGTGACGGTGATGTTGCGCTGCCGCCCTGCCCGGCGCAGCAACGCCTCGATCCGGGCCTGGGACAGCCGCCGACCCTGATCGGGGCTCGGCGCGGCGGCCAACACCGCGAGCGCATCCGAGCTGGCCAGGTCGGTGCCGAACGCAGCCAGCGCGGCCGGGTAGTACTCCCGCAGCAGCGACCGCAATGCGTTGACCTGCCGGACTCGCGACCAGATCATCGTCTGGTGCGCCCGGGTGGCGACCTTGATGTGCTCGGCGATCTCAGAGTCCCCGGCGACCGGTCGGTGATGCGCCCGATCCAGCCGGACGATCTCGGCCAGCAGATGCGCGTCGCCGGGATCTGACTTCGCGCCCGAGGTCGAGTGCCGCTCTCGATACCGGGCCACCTGCATCGGGTTGACCGCGAACACCACATAGCCGGCCGCCAGCAGCGCCTGCACCCACGGCCCCCGCTCGGTCTCGATCCCCACCTGCACCTGGCCCGGCTCGCCGTCGGGGTCCAGATGCTCCGCAACCAGCTCGTGCAACACCGTGATCCCGGCCAACCCCTCCGGCAGCCGTCTGCGGGCCAGCAACCCGCCAGCATCGTCTTCGATCTCGATGTCGTGCTGGGCCTCAGCCCAGTCATCGCCGATGAACAGCAACCCCAGCCTCCTCGCTCAAGATCAACAACGCGAGCCTCGAGAAGGCCTGCTACGACCTAATGGTTCAGTGCTCACCGGCACGACATCCCACCAGCACTCCCGGCCTCCTCACCACCTGCCGGGGCACGATCTAGTCATAGACCTCAACATTTGGGCCTGGGGAAACGCAGTGCTCACCGGCAGCCGGCTCGAACAACAGCATGCCCGACAGGCAGCTATTGCAGTCCCATTAGGGGAAACGCCTCTCCGGGAAGGTTCAGCAAAGGCTCGCGTGGCGCCTTCTGATCAAGTCACCACCAGCCTTGTCGTTTCGCCCAGTTCAGCAGGAGCGCTGACATGATGAGCATGCACAACACCGCCATCGCGAGCGGAACCGGTCGGGTGCTGTCGTTAACGATGACGTTCATGCCAAGGATGGACGAGACCGCGGTGACGGGCAGGGTGACGGCAGCGATCACCGCGAGGCGTTCTGCGGCAATTGTCATCTGCGTGTTGGTACGCGCCTGATAGAAGTCAATAGTGGCCTGCAGATTCTCCCTTTCGCCATCCGCCATGTCGCTGAGGTGGCCGAATTGATCGACGGCGTCATCTATCCGTTTCTGGCCAGTGCCCGGGCCGAAGGCCTTGAGTTTGCGCATCCGGGCGAAGACTACGCGCGACATCGCCGCCTGTGTACGAGCCAGGAGGGCTACCTGTCCGGGCCCGAGTTCGGATTCAACTATGCGCGGGTCGCCAGCCAGTGGCGAATGCTGCGGGAGCGCGGCGTCGCCATGGTGTACGGCGTCTACGAACCGGGGCACCTGCGCCACGCCCTGCACTATGTCAACGCAGGACTCTCCACGCCCGGGTCGATGTGGGACTTCTACCTGATCGGCGACTACGGCCTGACAGGGATGGAGCCGATCGGTACCAACGGCATGAAGCCGAGCCTGGAGAGCCTCTACTACTACCTCTGGATGATCGAGGAGGCGAAGGTCAAGCATCCGTGGTACATCTCGATCTGGGGGCAGGGCGGCCTGGACGATACCGGGATCCTGCGCAGGGCGATCGAGTTGGGCGGGCACATCAAGACTGGTCTCGAGCTGCACTATGACCCTGCCCGCAATCCGACCAACCTCGAGCTGCTTCAGCAGGCGCAGGAGATCGCCCGAGACGTCGGCCGGCCGATCGCGACCCATGACGAGGCGCGGGCACTCTACAAGATCACTTGAGCATTGGGAGACTCACATGCCCATCGCGACTCCTGAGGTTTATGCCGAGATGTTGGATCGGGCCAAGGAGGGCTCGTTTGCTTATCCGGCGATCAATGTCAGTTCGTCGCAGACTCTGAATGCGGCGTTGCTGGGGTTTGCCGAGGCTGGCTCGGATGGCATCGTGCAGTTGTCGACTGGTGGCAGTGAGTATGCGTCTGGCCCGACGGTCAAGAACATGGTGAGCGGCGCGGTGGCGATGGCGGGGTATGCGCACGAGGTCGCGAAGAATTACAGGATCAATGTCGCGTTGCACACCGATCATTGCCCGAAGGACAAGCTGGACGCCTATGTCCGGCCGTTGCTGGCGATCTCGACCGAGCGGGTGAAGAATGGCGGGCTGCCGCTTTTCCAGTCGCACATGTGGGACGGGTCGGCGGTGCCGCTGGAGGAGAACCTGTCCATCGCGGGGGAGCTGTTGGCGTTGGCGTCGGCTGCGAACGTGGTGTTGGAGATCGAGGTCGGGGTGGTGGGCGGTGAGGAGGACGGGGTGAGCGCGGAGATCAACGAGAAGCTCTATACCACTGTCGATGATGGGCTGCGGACGGTCGCCGCGCTCGGCGCCGGGGAGAAGGGCCGCTATCTCACCGCGCTGACCTTCGGCAACGTGCACGGGGTCTACAAGCCGGGCGCGGTCAAGCTGCGGCCGGAGGTGTTGAAGGAGATCCAAGACGCGGTCGGCGCCAAGATCGGCAAGGAGCGGCCGTTCGACCTGGTCTTCCACGGCGGCTCGGGTTCCAGTCTGGAGGAGATCCGGACCGCGGTCGACTACGGGGTGGTCAAGATGAACATCGACACCGACACCCAGTACGCCTACACCAGGCCGATCGCCGGGCACATGTTCAGCAACTACGACGGCGTGTTGAAGGTCGACGGCGAGGTCGGCAACAAGAAGGCCTACGACCCGCGCGGCTGGGGCAAGATCGCCGAAGCCGGCATGGCCAAGCGGGTGGTCGAGGCCTGCGAGGACCTGCGCAGCGCCGGCACCACGCTCAGCGGCTAGCCTCGACGCGGCTACTCTTCGGGTGTGACCGACGTCGCCTCACGACCCGCGCCCGCCTGCCGGGTGTGGACGCGAGACAAGGTCATCGCGGAGGACCTGACCGGGGAGGATCTGAGCGACGTCCTGCAGCTGCACTCCGACGCGTACGCGTGGTGGGTGCTGCCGCGCAACGCCGACTACGGGACAACCGAACTGCGAGAGGTCGCCAAGGCGCTCGACCTGGACGACCTGGCGATCAAGGACCTGCTGGCCCAGGACCGGCGGGCGAAGTTCGAGGCGATCGGGCACGCCCGGCTGGTGATCACCAACGCCGTCACCGTCGACCAGCGCCGGGTGATCATCGACACGCACCCGATCTCGATCGTGGCCACGGACCGGGCGCTGATCTGCCTGGTCGAGCCGGCGGCCGACTTCCAGCCCGCCAGGCTGCTGTCGGCACACGAGGACGTGCTGCGCTCCGGTGGGATCGAGGCGGCGCTGCAGCTGGTGATCTCGGCGGTGATCGAGACGTATGAGTCGGCGGTCGAGTGGCTGGAGGACTCCGGCGACGATCTCGCCGGAATCTTGTTCGAGGAACGGCCGCTCAACAAGCTGGAGCAGTTGCACGCGTTCAAGCTCCGCACCGCCCTGTCGGAACTGCGCCGGCTCACCGACCCGATGCGGGCGGTCGTGGCGGATATCGTGGCCTATCCGCCGCCCGTTCCGCGCGGAAAGGCCTCGGGCAGCGGCACCGTGGCCAACCGGCGCTGGCGGCTGCTCGCCGAGCAGCACGATCGGGTGGCGAACGCCGCGGACGCGCTGCGTGAGGCGCTCTCCTCGGTCTTCGACACCAGCCTGGCACTCGCCGACGTCCGGCTGAACCAGATCATGAAGAAGCTCACCGGCTGGGCCGGCATCCTGGCGGTGCCGACCCTGGTGACCGGATTCGTCGGGATGAACGTCGGCTTCCCGCTCTCCGGCACCGGCATCGGCTTCTGGGTCTACTTTCTCCTCATGATCGCGGCCAGCGTGGCCCTCTACTTCGTCTTCCGCGCCAAGGAGTGGATCTAAGGGCTCCCGGTCGCATGTCAGGACAATTCCTGAAGATCAGCTAAGGCAGGAGATGTCGGGTGCGCACTCCGGTAGGGTTGGGCCGCAAGAGTCCCTGCGGCGAATGCGCCCAGGGGCTTCACTCTTTCCGTACGGTCAGGTACGCGGAACGAAGGGCGGCGATCACATGCCGGGCGTCGTGGTGGTTGGTGCGCAGTGGGGTGACGAGGGCAAGGGCAAGGCGACGGACCAGCTCGGAGACCGCGTCGACTACTGCGTCCGCTACTCCGGGGGCAACAACGCCGGCCACACGGTCGTCGTGAACGGCGAGCGCTACGCGCTCCATCTGCTCCCATCAGGCATCCTCAACCGGCAGTGCGTGCCGGTGATCGGCAACGGCGTGGTGGTCGACCTGGACGTGCTGTTCAGCGAGATGGAGGGCCTGCGGGCCCGCGGCATCGACTCGTCCCACATGCTCATCAGCGCGAACGCGCACATCATCACCTCCTACCACCAGGTGATCGACAAGGTGACCGAGCGGTTCTTGGGCAAGGCACGGATCGGCACCACCGGCCGGGGAGTCGGCCCGGCCTATTCCGACAAGGTGAACCGGATCGGCATCCGCATCCAGGACCTCTTCGACGCGTCGATCCTGCGGCAGAAGGTGGAGGCGGCGCTGGAGCAGAAGAACCACCTCCTGGTCAAGGTCTACAACCGGCGGGAGATCGACCCGGTCCAGGTCACCGAGCACCTGCTCTCCCACGCCGACCGGATCCGCCCGCACGTTGCCGACGTCAGCCGGATCCTCAACGACGCGCTCGACCAGGGCAAGGTCGTGCTGTTCGAGGGTGCGCAGGCGCACCACCTGGACGTCGACCACGGCACCTACCCGTACGTCACCTCGTCGAACCCGGTCGCGGCCGGCGCATGCGTGGGTACGGGAGTCGGACCGACCAGGATCAACCGGGTCGTTGGCATCGCCAAGGCCTACACGACCCGGGTGGGTGAGGGCCCGATGCCGACCGAGCTGCTGGACGCCGACGGCGACCGGCTGCGCGAGATCGGGGCCGAGTTCGGGACCACCACCGGCCGCAAGCGCCGCTGCGGCTGGTTCGACGGGCTGGTGGTCGAGGCGGCCGCAAAGGCCAACGCCTTCACCGACATCTTCCTCACCAAGCTGGACGTGCTGACCGGGTGGGAACGGATCCCGGTCTGCGTCGGTTACAAGATCGACGGCAGGCGCCTCGACGTGCTGCCCGTGTCCCAGACCGATTTTCACCACGCCGTGCCGATCTATGAGGAGCTGGACGGCTGGACGGAGGACATCAGCGGCTGCCGGCATTTCGACGACCTGCCGAAGAACACCCAGGCGTACGTGAACCGGCTCGAGGAGCTCTGCGGCGCCCGAATCTCCGGCATCGGCGTCGGACCCTCACGCGAGCAGTCGATCGTGATCAACTCGCTGCTTTGATCGTGGCCTGCTCGGGCGCCGCCGCGAGTCGTGATCCTTCGGCACTGACGCTGAGGCCGCGTTCTGCGAGCCGGTGCCACGATTCCACCGAGGCTTCATCGCAGACGTCAAAAGAGCACGAGGCGCGCCCCTCGACGCTCACAGGCGGGTGACAGTCAGGCATCTATAGGGTGGGCCGCATGGCGCGGAAGGCGACTGCTCAAGACGTCGCCGATCTCGTGGGGGTGTCGCGGAGCGCGGTCTCGCTCGTGCTCAACGGGCGTGCCGAGGGAAACATCGCCAAGCACAAGCAGCAGGCGATCATCGAGGCCGCCCGCAAGCTCAACTACACCCCGAACGCGGTGGCGCTCAGCCTGCGCAGCCAGCGCACCCGCACGATCGGTGTGATCACCTGGTCGGCGTCCAACGGGTTGCCCGGACGGATCCTGCACGCCGGCCTGCTCGCCGCGACTGCGCGCAACTACCTGTTGATCATCTTCGACGTGTCCGGTGGCCAGGAGGACCAGGACAAGGCGCTCACCGTCCTCGAGGACCGGCAGTTCGACGCGCTGCTGGTGATCGCGCCCGAGCTGGTGGACTTCACCCCGACCGAGCAGATGATCAACGTTCCGACGCTGCTGGTCAACTGCGCCGATCCCCGAGCCGGCCTGACCAGCCTGGTGCCGGACCAGACCGCGGCCGCATCGACGGCGGCGCAGCTGTTGATCGGGTCGGGTCATGTCAAGATCGGATTGCTGACCTTCCCGCCGGACACGGTGGAGACCAGGCTGCGCCTCGCGGGCGTCCAGGAGGCTCTGGTCAAGACCGGCTTGGAGGCCTTGGTGCAGATCGCCGACAACCGGGACACCGAGTCCGGCTACCGGGCGGCGGGCGAGCTGTTGTCGAGCCCGGAGCGGCCGACCGGTCTGATCTGCACCCACGAACGGCTCGCGCTGGGAGCGGTCCTGGTGGCCGCGCGGCTCGGGCTGCGGATCCCCGAGGATCTGTCCGTGGTCAGCCTCGACGACGGCGAGTGCCTGGCCGGGCAGCTGGCGCCACCGCTGACCATGGTCGAGCGGCCGGATCGGCTGATCGCGGAGCAGGCGGTGGCGATGCTGCTGGACTGGCTCGATGGCGCCGAGCAGCCCGTGCGGCAACTGACCTTCGTCTGCCCCACCGCTCTGCGCGGCTCCGTCGCGGCACCGCTGTATTGAATTGCGACGCTAGCGCGTCGCGCGGATCGCGCTCTTGGGCCCACCTACGTCGTCGTCGGTAGCAAGTGCGGCCTTGTCTGATGCTTGCGGGAAGTGGCCGGACGCGCTCGCTTCCTCCTCCTCCGCACGGCGGCGCGCGATCCGAGGTTGATGCGACGCTCCGCGGCCCGCGGCGCGCGCTCCTGAGAGCCTGACTAACGCTCAGAGCCGAGGCCGAGGCGGTAAGCGGTGACATCGCCGGCGCTCGCGTCGACTGTCCAGCGGCTCGTTGCGGTCGGGTAGGCGCGGGTGGTGTGGCTGCTGCCGCCAGCGAAGAGTTCGATCATGCTGCCGTCGACCAGGATGCGTACCGGATCGGCGTCCGACCCGTCGGCCGTCGCGACCGCCTGATCGTCGTCGTCGACCAGTTGCAACGTGATCGGCCCGGTGGCCACGAGCTCGAACGCGGCCTCGGCGAACGGCTCGCCGACACCGATCTCCTCGGCGCGCAGGTTGATCAGCTCCGCGGCCGGTCGGGAGCACAGTTTCCCGTCGGCGACGGAGAGCACCCGCGGGAACGTGAGCACACCGGCCCAACCAGCCGACTCGAGCTGCGCCGCGGTGCGACCCAGCTCCCAGGCCCAACCCCAGAGCAGGATCCGGCCGTCGGTGACCAGCAATTGCGGCGCGTAGAAGGCCGGACCGTCGTCCAGCACCCCACCCGAGGTCGGGGTGAACTCCAGGCCCGCGCCGGCGATCTGCAGGTCGCCGATCAGGTAGCGCACGCCCGCGAGCGGTGACCCGTCGTCCTGCTGCCGAAACATGGAGATCAACAACACCCAGCGCCCGTCGATCATGGCCAGGTTCGGGCACTCCCAGATGTTCGCCGGAACGATCTTCGCCGCGACGGGGTCATCGTCGGTCAGCAGCTGAACCGGCTCGCCCCAGTGCTCCAGGTCGTCGCAGGCGTACGAGACGAGCTGCGGACGGCCTTCCCGGCTGCCCGCTCCCTGGAGCGCGTAGCGCCGGTCGTCGAAGGTGAAGAGGAACGGGTCGCGCGCCTCCTCGATGCCGACGATCTTGGGCGTCTCGACGATCATCTCGTCTCCCTGGGTCCACTCGATCAGCCGGCGGTCACTGCGGGCCAGGGCGACGCCGGCCGCTCGAGGATCGCTGGGGTTCGCCGTGTAGACCGCGGTCGGCACGCCGCCGTCGTCGACCACGCAGCCGCTCCAGCACCCCGCCGCGTCGATCATGCCTGGCCGGGGCACGAGCGCGTACGGATGCAGCTCCCAGCTGAGCAGGTCGGGGGAGCTGGCGTGGCCCCAGTGGACGTTGCCGTGCACCGGCGCGTCCGGGTTGTACTGGAAGAAGACGTGGTAGCGGCCGTCGATCCGGCACAACCCGTTGGGGTCGTTCAGCCAACCCCGCACCGGCCTGATGTGCAGCGCCGGGAAGGTGGGATCGGGCACTCCCTGACACTACTGGGTTCTGTCCGGCTCGACGCCGGCTCGGCTTGGGTAGGCTTCTGGCACGTGGTCGAACCTCTGCGCGTGCTGCTGATCGGCTCCGGCGGCCGGGAGCACGCGCTGGCGCTGGCCCTTCGCCGCGACCCTGCCGTCGTCGATCTGCACGTGGCTCCGGGCAATCCCGGCACCGCGGCGATCGCGTCCAACCACACAATCGATCCGCTGGACGGGGCCGCGGTGGCCGACCTGGCCGCCGCGCTGCGCGTCAACCTCGTCGTGATCGGGCCCGAGGCGCCGCTGGTCGCCGGCGTGGCCGACGCCGTACGGGCCGCGGGCATCGCCTGCTTCGGCCCCTCGGCGGAGGCGGCCAGGATCGAGGGGAGCAAGGCCTTCGCCAAGGAGGTGATGGCAGCCGCGGGCGTGCCGACGGCCCGCTCCCGCGCCTGTGCCGGCCGCGCCGACATCGAGGCGGCGCTGGAGGAGTTCGGGCCGCCGTACGTGGTGAAGGACGACGGGCTGGCCGCCGGAAAGGGCGTCGTGGTGACGACGGACCGGCAGGCGGCGATCCAGCACGCGTTGCGCTGTCGCCGGGTGGTCGTCGAGGAGTTCCTCGACGGGCCGGAGGTGAGCCTGTTCGCCGTCACCGACGGGACGACCGTACGGCCGATGCAACCGGCGCAGGACTTCAAGCGGGTCGGCGACGGCGACGTCGGCCCCAACACCGGCGGCATGGGTGCCTACACGCCGCTGCCCTGGGCTCCGGTTGATCTCGTGGACGAGGTCACCAGGACGATCCTGCAGCCGACCATCGACGAGCTGGCCCGGCGGGGCACGCCGTTTCGCGGCCTGCTCTACGCGGGTCTGGCGCTGACCTCGGCCGGCATCCGGGTGGTCGAGTTCAACGCGAGGTTTGGCGACCCGGAGACTCAGCCACTGCTGGCCCGACTCGCGACCCCGCTCGGTGGCCTGCTCAACGCCGCGGCCACCGGTGATCTTGCCTCGCAGCCGGAGGTGGAGTGGGGGAGTGGGGCCGCGGTGGCGGTGGTGCTCGCCGCAGCCGGCTATCCCGGCACCCCGACCACCGACGAGGTGATCACCGGCCTGGAGCGAGCCGCCGAGCACGGCGTCGTCGTCCATGCTGGCACCGCGCTTGACGCCCAGGGCCGGGTGGTCAGCGCCGGCGGCCGGGTGCTCGCCGTGGTCGGCATCGGGGACGATCTTGGAGTCGCCAGGACCCATGCGTACCAGGGGATCGCGGCGATCCACCTGCCCGGCGGCTTCTACCGGCACGACATCGCCCTGGCCGCGGCCCAGCTGCCGGTGAGCTGACGATGATCACCCCACAAAATCGCTCCGCTGCGCTCCACGATTTCGCGGGGACCCCGAGATGATCGGCAACGTGCTGGCCAACCGGTACGCCTCGGCGCAGCTGCGGGACCTCTGGTCGGCCGAGAGCAAGATCATCGCCGAGCGGCGGCTCTGGCTGGCGGTGCTCACGGCGCAGTGCGATCTGGGAGTCGGTCTCGGTGGCGACGACCCGGACACGGTGCTGAGCGCGTACCAGGCGGTGATCGACAAGGTCGACCTCGCCAGCATCGCCGATCGGGAGAAGATCACGAGGCACGACGTCAAGGCGCGGATCGAGGAGTTCAACGCGCTGGCGGGTCACGAGCACATCCACAAGGCGATGACTTCCCGCGACCTGACCGAGAACGTGGAGCAGCGGCAGGTCCTCTCCTCGCTTCAGATCATCCGCGACCGGGTGGTCACCGCCCTGGCCCGGCTCGGCGACCTCGCGGCTCGTCACGCGGAGCTGCCGATCGCGGGCCGTACGCACAACGTCGCGGCGCAGGTGACGACGCTCGGCAAGCGGTTCGCGACGGTGGCGGCGGAGCTGCTCGTCGCGTACGAGCGGCTCGAGGATTTGATCGCCCGTTACCCGCTGCGCGGCATCACCGGCCCGGTGGGGACCGGCCGGGACATGCTCGACCTGCTCGGCGACGAGGCGAAGCTGGCCGAGTTCCAAGACCGCGTCGCCCGGCATCTGGGCTTCGCCCGGGTCCTGCCCAGCACCGGGCAGGTCTATCCGCGCTCGCTGGACTACGAGGTCGTGACCACGCTCGCCCAGGTCGCGGCGGCGCCGTCCAACCTCGCCACCTCGATCCGGCTGATGGCCGGCAACGAGCTGGTGACCGAGGGCTTCCGGCCCGGCCAGGTCGGGTCCAGCGCGATGCCGCACAAGATGAACACCAGGTCCTGCGAGCGGGTCAACGGGCTGTCGGTGATCATCCGCGGTTACGTGTCCATGATCGGCGAGCTGGCCGGCGACCAGTGGAACGAGGGCGACGTGTCATGTTCAGTGGTGCGGCGGGTGGCGCTGCCGGACGCCTTCTTCGCCACAGACGGGCTGTTCCAGACCTTCCTCACGGTGCTCGACGACTTCGGCGTCTTCCCGGCCATGATCGAGGCCGAGCTGCGACGCTACCTGCCGTTCCTGGCCACGACCAAGGTCCTGATCGCCGCCGTACGCGCCGGGGCCGGCCGGGAGACCGCGCACGAGGTGATCAAGGAGCACGCCGTCGCCGTCGCACTGGAGATGCGGGAGACCGGCCGCACCGACAACGTGCTGCTGGAGCGGCTGGCTGCTGACCCGCGGCTGGGCGTCACCCGGGAGCAGCTCGAGTCGGCGATCGACCGCCCACTCGACCTGACCGGCATCGCCGGCCGGCAGGTGGCGACCGTGGTCACGGAGATCGACAAGATCGTGACCGGCCACCCGGAGGCGGCCGCCTACCAGCCGGACCTGGTGCTCTAGCCGAGCTGCTCGCCGGCGTCTTCACCAACTCCGTCTTCGGCTTCATCCGGATCAGCGTTCTGTGGGCGGCAATCGCGACGGCCGGAGCAGTCTCGCCACGTTGGCGCCAACGTCCGCGGCTTCTGCGAACGCGGCAACCACCTGCGCGAATTCGCCGGATGGACCGTCGCCGTCATCGACACCGGGCCGCCGCACACCACCAAGATCACCACTCCCACCCGCCACAGCTGCACCAGCAAGCACCACAACCACCCCGATCACGAAGCGGACCCCGGCGGCGCACTCGGTACCGTTGCGGGGTGGCCACTATCGACGATGTGGTGGAGATCGTCAGCGGTCTTCCTGAGGTCACCGAGGGCGAGCGGCACGGCAACCTGACCTGGTCCATACGGGACCGGGCGTTCGCCTGGGATCGACCGTTCAGCAAGGCAGACCTCCAGCGGCTCGGCGACAAGGCGCCGCCCGCCGGGAACATCCTCGCGGTGCGCGTTGCCGACCTGGCCGAGAAGGAGGCCGTGCTCGCCGGTGGGCGAAGAGGCTTCTTCACAATTCCGCACTTCAACGGATTCTCGGCCGTCCTCATCCAGCTGGAGGCGGTCGAGCAAGCAGACTTGCAGGAGGCGATCGTCGATGCATGGCTGGCATGTGCACCAGCTGATCTTGCGAACAGGTACCTCGGTGCGACCTGAGCTGGAAGGAGTCAGCGATCCGGTAAGAACGTCGTGCCCGCGGCTGCATGCCGTCGCCGACGATCCGGGACATCCGGCGCATGAGCTGATGCCTGCGCACGCGATCCGGGACATTCGGCGCGTGAGCTGATGGCTGAGCAGGCGATCCGAGACGTGGCGCGCACGGCCTCTGCGCGGGTGAGGACGACTCCAGCCTGGAGGCGGCCTGGTGGTTGCCCGCCGCTGTGCCAGGGAAGTATGGTGACCTTCCCGCCGCCGGGCTGCGCAGCGCGACATTTTCGTCGTCCAACACCCACGAACGACAGGTTCCGGTTTGCCCTGATCGGGCCGACCGAGCCGCCAGCCCCGAACGGTACGTCGAGCCCATCCCCCACCAGAACGACACGAGGGAGTTGCCGGGATCTTGTCCGATCACTCCTTTCGTGCTTGACAGACTGAGCGCATGGATCGACCGCGAAGGGCACTGACCGATCCCCCGGGGGGTGGCCCCCCGGAGAACGGTGCTGCCTCGGGGGACCAGCCCGAGTCTCGGTCCTATGTCGCCCGCCGGTCGAGCGGCTTTGCGCCGGCTCCCGAGCCCGCGGCCGAGACGGTGGAGAGTCCCTCCAGTCCGAGCCGAGATCGACCCGCCGCGGCCGAAGGCCCGGCCGACCGTCGCCCGAGCCGAGCCCGGCCGGCCGAGCCGGAGCCTCCGGTCTCCTCAGCCGGTCGGGCTCAGGCCGCCCCCGACCGCACCAAGATCAGCAGCGATCCGGACGATCAAGCCGTACGGCCCCGCCGGGCCATGCCGCAACCCGCGAGTCCGGTCCCGTCTCCCGTCAGCCCGCCGTTGCCGCCTGCGGGCAGCCGGTCCATGCCCCCGGTCGTGTCAGCGCCGCTACCGAGAGCAGCCCCTCCGATGCCCCCCGCGGTTGGTCCATCGGCACCGCAGGCCATGCCGGCGCCGCCCGCGAGGGCCGCCTCTCCGCAGGCTTCTTCGGGTGGTCGATCGACACCGCCCGTCATGCCGACCGGGCCCGCATCGACCGGCGCTCCATCTCACGCACTCCCGTCGACCTCCGTCCCGCCCATTCGGACGCCGCCCGGGGCGCCGCCTCCGGTCCAACGTCCACCTTCGCCGGCGACTGGGCCGACGACTTCTGCGCCGCCTGCTCCGCCGCCGAGGCCGGCGGCTGCCCGGCGGGCTGCACCACAGACAACCATCGGCGAACACGCAACGCCGGCTGCGGCCCGTCCCTCCAGTGAGCTGCCGCCCCGGCTCCCACCTGCGGCTACATCGCCGACTCGTCCGGCTCAATCAGGCTCGACATCGCCCCGCACAGCACCTCCGGCAGCTCCCCGCCCTCAGTCGAACCCTCCGCCGCCCCGCCAATCCAGCACGGTGGCACCACCCCCGGCGCGTGCACCGCAAGCCGGCCCGGCGTCCCAGCCAACCCCCGTGTCGCGTCCGGCACCGGTCCTGAGGCAGCCTCCGCAGCGCCCACTGGCCCGACCGGCGTCGCCGCCAGCCGGTTCACCACCGTCCGGTCCGCCCCCCGCCCAGCTCCAGGCCGCGCGGCAGCGAACTCCGGCGTCGCCATCTCGGGCCTCCGGATCGCCACCGCCGGTGCCGCGGCCGGCGGTCTCGCAGCGAACGCCAGCATTGCCACCACCGGCGTCCCGGCCGGCGGCTGGACTGCGGACTCCGGCGTCCCAGCGAACTCCGGAATCCCAACGGACTCCGGCGTCGCAGCCGACACCCTTGTTGCGCTCCGCGCCGTCGCCCCAACCACCGCCGCAACGGCCCATCCCCCCGCGCGAACCGCAGGCGCCCCAAGGCACGCCGCCCCGGCACCGTACGGCCAGCCGGCATGTGCCGCCGATCATCATCGATCGGCTGGTGAAGAGCTACGACGGCAAGCTCGCCCTGCGCAACCTCAGCTTCACCGTCGAGCCCGGCCGGGTCACCGGCTTCCTCGGACCCAACGGCGCAGGCAAAACCACGACCCTGCGGATCCTGGTCGGCCTGGTGGCGCCGACGACCGGCTCGGCAACTTTTGGCGACGTTGCCTATGCCGATCTGCCACGTCCGCAGCGAACCGTGGGATGCGTTCTGGACGCGACCGGCCATCCCGGCCGCACCGGACGCAACCACCTCCGCATCCTCGCTCCCACCGCCGGCGTACGGGATCGCCGCGTGGACGAGGTGATCGAGATGGTCGGCCTGACCGAGGTCGCGCGGGACGCCATCGGCAGCTACTCACAGGGCATGCAGCAGCGGCTGGCGTTGGCCGGCGCCATCCTCGGCGACCCGAGCTACCTGATCTTGGACGAACCGGCAGTCGGCCTCGATCCGGAAGGCATCCGGTGGTTGCGCACCTTCCTCCGGGACTTCGCGGCGCAGGGCCGGACCGTGCTGATGTCCTCCCACGTGCTCAACGAGGTCGAGGCGACGGTCGACGACATCGTGGTGATCAACCGCGGCCAGTTGATCGCGCACACCAAGATGTCGGAGCTCGGCATCGGCGCGGGCAGCACCAAGGTCCGGGTGCAGAATCCCGACCTCGCCCTCCGGGCACTCGCCCATCTGGCCGCGCAGGTCGAGATCGACCGGGACGGTCACGGGGCCTACCTCCGGGTGCACACCGCTGACGTCGGCGCCGTGGGCGCGGCACTGTTCAGCGCCGGGATCGTGGTGTCCGAGCTGGTCGGCGAGCGTCGTGACCTCGAGCGGGAGTTCTTCTCCATGCTGGAGTCCTCCTGGTGAGCGCGGTCCTGCGCGCCGAGGTTCTCAAGATCACGACCACCCGGCTCTGGTGGATCCTGCTCATCTGCGTCTTCGTCATCGGCGGCTGCTACGCCACCTTGCCGGCGGTCGTGGCCCTGTTGCAGCACCGCCCTGCCGGCTCCGCGTCTCCGTTTTCCGATCCGGGCACCGTTCGCAGCATCTACAACGGTGGGAACACGGTGTCTCGGATCCTTGCCATGGTCCTCGGCATCGTCGCGATCGGGAACGAGTATCGGCATCGCACCCTCGCCACCGGATATCTCGCTACGCCGCGGCGCTCCCGGCTGCTCACCGCGAAGGCCGGCTCGGTGCTGATCTTCGGCCTGGTCTACGGGCTGACCAGCGTGATCGCGGGCGTGCTGGTGGCCGTGCCGTTCGTGCTGGCCAGACATGGCGCTTTCGCCCTCGACCAGGTCACCACCTGGCGTTCGCTGGTGCTGGGTGTGCTGTCGGTCGCGCTGTGGACCATGATCGGCATGGGGCTCGGCATCCTGATCAAGAACCTGCTCGCCGCCCTACTGGTCGGGATCGTCTTCGCCTATCTGGTCGAGCCGATCCTGTCGGCGGTCTGCTACCTGCGGGGCTGGGACGCGGGGCTCAACCTGCTGCCCACCGGTGCCACCAACGCCATGCTGAGCACCACCTCACCGGTGCTCTTCGCGGGCCAGCATCCCTATCCCTGGTGGCTGGGTGCGCTGGTGCTGGCAGCATGGTGCCTGCTGCCGGCGGTCGCCGGGGTGTTGTCCGCAGTCCGCCAGGACGTCGAGTAGGGCGATCGGGAAGACATGTACGAAGACCGGCTCGGCCTGCCCCTGATTCACGCGGGCAAGGTTCGCGAGCTCTACGCGATGGACGAGCACCGGCTGTTGATGGTGGCGACGGACAAGATCAGTGCCTTCGACTGGGTCCTGGGCAGCCTGGTCCCGGACAAGGGGCTGATCTTGAACCAGCTGTCGTTGTGGTGGTTCGACCAGCTGGCGGGCCTGGTGGACAGCCACGTGCTCTCCGTCGACGTGCCCGCGCCGGTCGCGGGCCGGGCCGTGATCTGCGAACGGCTCCGGATGATCCCGGTCGAGTGCGTGGCCCGCGGCTACCTCACCGGGTCGGGGTGGCTGGAGTACCAGCGCGACCGTACGGTCTGCGGCATCGAGCTGCCACCCGGACTGGTCGACGGGTCACGGCTGCCCGAGCCGATCTTCACCCCCGCCACGAAGGCCGCGATCGGCGAGCACGACGAGAACATCGACTTCGCCACCGTCGCGGCCACCGTCGGCACGGCCGTGGCAGCGCGGATCCGCGACCTGACGCTCGCCGTCTATGCCCACGGCGAGGGGATCGCACGGGATCGCGGCATTCTCCTGGCCGACACCAAGTTCGAGTTCGGGCTGCGGGCCGACGGAACGGTCGTGCTGGCCGACGAGGTGCTGACTCCGGACTCGTCCCGGTTCTGGGACGCCGGGACCTGGGAGCCGGGGCGCCGGCTGGACTCCTACGACAAGCAGTTCGTGCGCAACTGGCTGCTGTACGAGTCCGGCTGGGATCGGACCTCCGGCGCCGCGCCGCCTGCGCTGCCCGACGACGTCGTGGCCGCGACCCGCGCCAGGTACGTCGAGGCGTACGAGCGCCTCACGGCAAGTCCGGCTCCCTCGGGCAGCTCTCCCGTTCCCCGCTGAGTGGTCACTCGCGCATGCCCCCCTCGGCGTTTCGGCATGAGTGGGTGACCAGTCGCGCCCGTCCTTGTTGGTGAGGTTGCAGGGTGGCGCCCGGATAGGATCGCAGCCATGGCGCGAGTGGTGGTCGACGTGATGCCGAAGCCGGACATCCTGGACCCGCAGGGCAAGGCGGTGACGGGTGCGCTGGCGCGGCTCGGTTTCTCGGGCGTCTCGGTCCGGCAGGGAAAGCGGTTCGAGCTGGAGCTCGAGGGCGAGCTCACCGACGGCCGGCTCGCCGACGTACGCAAGGCGGCCGAGACCCTGCTCGCCAACACGGTGATCGAGACGTTCGCCGTACGGGTGGAGCAGCCGGCCACCGAGCCTGGCGAGCAATCCGCCACGGAACCCGTCGAGCAGCCGGCCCCCGAGCCTGGCGAGCAATCCGCCACGGAACCCGTCGAGCAGCCGGCCACCGAGCCTGGCGAGCAATCCGCCACGGAGCCCGTCGAGCAGCCGCCCGGCAAGTCCGCGGGGACCGGCGCCGACGAGCCGGGCGAGACCGCCTGATGGCGCCGAAGATCGGCGTCGTCACCTTTCCCGGCTCGCTGGACGATCATGACGCGCTCCGCGCGGTCCGGCTGAGCGGTGCGGAACCGGTCTCGCTCTGGCATGCCGACGGCAGCCTGGACGGCGTGGACGCGGTCATCCTGCCGGGCGGGTTCTCGTACGGGGACTACCTGCGCTGCGGGGCGATCTCGAGGTTCGCTCCGGTGATGACCGAGATCGTCCACGCGGCCGAGGCCGGCATGCCAGTGCTCGGTGTCTGCAACGGCTTCCAGATCCTGTGCGAGGCGCACCTCCTGCCCGGGGCGCTGATCCGCAACGACGTCCAGACCTTCGTCTGCAAGGACCAGGACCTCCGGGTGGAGTCGGTCGACACGACCTGGACCTCCGCCTTCGGCACGGACCAGCTGATCAACATCGTGATCAAGCACGGCGAGGGCGGCTTCGTGGCCGACGAGGAGACGCTGCGCCGGCTCGAGGGCGAGGGCCGGGTGGTCTTCCGCTACGTCAACGGCAACCCGAACGGGTCGTTCCACGACATCGCCGGGATCTGCAACGAGCGTGGCAACGTCGTCGGCCTGATGCCGCATCCGGAGCACAACGTCGACCCCCTGACCGGGCCGACCACCGACGGCCGGCCGTTCTTCACCAGCGTCCTGAACTTCCTCTCCGCCAGGGTGTAGGTATCTGCACGACCCATGGTTGATCGGTCCGCCCGCTCGGGCTCGGCGGCGCGCAGGTCTCCCCGCCGCCACCCCACGGGCGGCCGCGTGGTGGAGGGACCGCTGCGCCGGTCGCGCGCCCTCAGCGCCGGTTGGATCGCCGTACTCGTCCTGCTGGCAGCCGCCTTCGCTGGTCTGCGTGGCATCCACGCCCTGGCCGACCAGCCCGAACGGTCGTCGATCTTCACCGAACGGGTGGTGGTCGTCGGGGTGACCGGTCGCCCGGAGCTGACCGCGGCCGACCGCTCGGTCCTTAGTGATCATCTGTCCGATGCCCAGGTCGGTGCGGTCTCGGTCCGGACCCGCTACGTCGGCGACTGCGCCGCCGCGGGCTGGACCACCCTGGGAGCCGGCCGCCGCGCCTCGGTCGGCGGCCTGTGCTCTCCGCAGGTGAGCAACGGCGCCGTGCCGGACTGGGCCGCGCGCAAGGCAGCGGCGGCGGCCCGCAACGGCGACGCCCAGCTCGGCACCCTGGCCGACTCGGTCGCCGGCTGCGTGGCCGCGGTCGGGCCCGGCGCCGCGCTGGCCGCCGCCAAGCCGGACGGCACTCTCGCCCGCTATTCGACCGTCGCCGACTTCGTCGCCGGCGGGCTCAAGCTCAGCTGCCCGATCACGCTCGTCGACGCAGGTGTCTCGGCGGACCACATCATCGCCGAGTTTGCCAAGAACAAAGACGTGACCATGTTCGTCATCGGCGTGGCCGGGGCCCCGGCGGGGAACGGGGGGGTCGCGCCACCCGGAACCGACCCAGCCGCCGGATCGACTGACCCGAGCCTGCAGATCGGCTACCGGCTCGGCACCACGCTGCCGGGCTGGCTGACCTCGGCCAGCACCCGGCGGTCCGGCATCGTCACCCTCACCGACCTCACCCTTACCTTGATCGGCTTCGGCGAGCCAACCGGGGCGCCACCCTCGACGGTCGACGGGTCGCCGATCCGGGTCGACGCCGCCGCCCTCACCGTGCCGGGCATCGCCGCCAAGATCAACTCGATCGCGGTGCTGTCCGACGCTGCCCCGACCGGCTATCTCATCATCGGGCTCGGCGGCGCCGTCCTGTTCGTGATCTCGATGCTCGGCGTCCTGCTGAACCGGTTGGTGATCACCCGGCTGGTCTGGACCCTCGGTTCGATCTTCCTCGCGTCCATGATGCTCAACGGAGCGGTGCCGTGGCAGCGCAGTTCGCGGCCTGCGCTCGTGCTCGGCCTGACCATGGCCGGCTGGTTGCTCGTGCTGACCCTGACCGCGCTCGGGCTGGGCCGGCGGACCCGGGCGCCGGCCGCGATTGCAGGTGCCGCGATCACGGTCGCCGCCTTCACCGTCGACGCCGCACTCGGCGGCCCGATGCAGCCCGGGTCGATGCTCAACTCGCGGCCGATCTTCGGCCTGCGCTGGTACGGCTTCGGCAACGTCACCTTCGCCGCGTACGCCAGCGCCGGCCTCATCCTGGCCGGCTACCTCGCGCATCGCTTCCTGCTGGCCGCGCGGCGGCTGGCCGCAGTGATCGCGGTCACGGCCATCGGCCTCGGCATCGTGATCTGCGAGGGCTGGCCGACGATGGGCGCAGACTTCGGCGGCGTCATCGCGCTCACTCCCGGTGTCGTGCTGCTGATCCTCGCCGTCTCGGGGCGCGGCACCGAGCCGGGGAAGCAGTCGCTTCCCCGGAAGCCTGGCCCTCCAACGCGGTCGGTGCCGCAGCGGGGGGTCCGGGGGGTCGTCCCCCCGGATGGGCATGGCGTCGAGCCGGGGACGCGGCAGCTCGCCCGGAAGCCTGGTCCTGCAACGCGGTCGGTGCCGCGCCGGGGGGTCCGGGGGGTCGTCTCCCCGGGCCGGCCCGGCGGCACGCCGCTTCGAGCGCTGCTCGCGGCCGGGGCGGCGGTGGTCGCCGTCGGCCTGATCTCCTATCTGGACTGGGCCCGCGGGCCCGACCAGCGCAGCCACCTCGGCAACTTCGTCCAGCGGATTCTCGACGGGGACGCGCTGGAGGTGATCAGCCGCAAGGCCGTCGCCGCCGCCCACACCATCGTCAGCCCGCTCGGCATCGCTTGCGTCCTGATCGGCATCCCGATCTGGCTGCTGGTCTTTCGCTATGTGGTGCCGGTGGTGTCCGCGGAGTTCCGGACCCTGCGCAGCACCCTGCTGGCAGTGCTGGTGACGGCAGTGCTGGGCACCCTGCTCAACGACGGCGGGATCAGCGTGTGGCTCACCGCCACCGCCGAGGTGATGGCCATGATGGCGTGGTTCAGCGTCGATCGGGCCATCCGGGAGGGCTGGACCATGAGGGAGTTCGTCGCCGCCCGCCGGTAGCGTTCTGCCCGTGGCGGACACAGTGGAGAACGCACTCGGGACGCCGGAGCACCCCCAGCCATGGGCGGAGCTGGGCCTGAAGAAGTCGGAGTACGACCGGATCCGGGAGATCCTCGGCAGGCGGCCGACCTCTTCCGAGCTCGCCATGTACTCGGTGATGTGGTCCGAGCACTGCTCGTACAAGTCGTCCAAGGTCCACCTGCGCAGGTTCGGCGAGCTGACTCCGGAGACCCCGATCGGCAAGCTGCTCGCGGGCATCGGGGAGAACGCCGGTGTGGTGGACGTCGGCCAGGGCTACGCGGTGACCTTCAAGCTCGAGTCCCACAACCACCCGAGCTACGTCGAGCCCTACCAGGGTGCGGCCACCGGTGTCGGCGGCATCGTCCGGGACATCCTCGCCATGGGCGCGCGGCCGATCGGGGTGATGGACCCGCTGCGGTTCGGCCCCCTCGACGAGCCGGACACCATGCGAGTCCTGCCCGGCGTCGTGGCCGGCGTCGGCGGCTACGGGAACTGCCTCGGCCTGCCGAATATCGGCGGCGAGGTGATCTTCGACCGCACCTACCTCGGCAACCCGCTGGTCAACGTGCTCTGCGTCGGCGTGCTCCGGCACGAGGACCTGCACCTCGCCCGGGCCACGGGCGCCGGCAATAAGGTGATCTTGTACGGGGCCGCGACCGGCGCCGACGGGATCGGCGGGGTCAGCGTGCTCGCCTCCGAGACCTTCGACGCGACAGGTCCGGCGAAGCGGCCGAGCGTCCAGGTGGGCGATCCGTTCATGGAGAAGCTGCTGATCGAGGCGACGTTGGAGATCTTCGCCGCCCGGCTGGTTACCGGCATCCAGGACCTCGGCGGTGCCGGGCTGTCCTGCACCACCTCGGAGCTCGCCAGCGCGGGCGACGGCGGCATGCACGTCGATCTGGATCTGGTGCCGCTGCGCGACCCGACGCTGAGCCCGGAAGAGATCTTGATGAGCGAGTCGCAGGAACGGATGATGGCGGTCGTCGAGCCGCAGCACGTCGACGCGTTCCTCGCCATCTGCCGCAAGTGGGACGTGCTCGCGACGGTGATCGGCGAGGTCACCGCGGGCGACCGGCTGGTCATCGACTGGCACGGTGAGCGAGTGGTCGACGTTCCCCCGCGCACGGTCGCGCACGAGGGCCCGGTCTACGAGCGCCCGTACGAGCGGCCGGACTGGCAAGATCACGTTCAGGCCGCCGGCGTGGAGGAGCTGCCGCGGCCGGGAACCGGCGAGGAGCTCGCCGACACGTTCCTGCAGCTCGTCGGCTCGCCCAACCTGTGCGACAAGTCGTGGGTGACCGACCAGTACGACCGCTATGTGCGCGGCAACTCCGTCCTGGCCCAGCCGGCCGACGCCGGCATGCTGCGAATCGACGAGGCGACCAATCTCGGGATCGCCCTGGCCACCGACTGCAACGGCCGGTTCACCCTGCTGGACCCGTACGCGGGCGCGCAGCTGGCCCTGGCGGAGGCCTACCGTAACGTCGCGACCACCGGCGCCCAGCCGGTTGCAATCACCGACTGCCTCAACTTCGGCTCGCCGGAGGACCCGGCGATCATGTGGCAGTTCAGCGAGGCCGTACGGGGGCTGGTGGACGGCTGCCGCGAGCTCGGCGTGCCGGTCACCGGCGGCAACGTCAGCTTCTACAACCAGACGGGCGACGTGCCGATCCTGCCGACGCCCGTGGTCGGCGTGCTCGGCGTGATCGACGACGTGACCAGCCGCACCCCGGTCGGCTTCGCGGTCGAAGGCCAGGCTGTCTACCTGCTCGGCGAGACCCGGGACGAGCTGGCCGGCTCCGCCTGGGCGGCGGCGGTCCATGATCATCTCGGCGGCATGCCACCCGCTGTGGACATGGCGCGCGAACGGCGGCTGGCTGAGGTGCTGGTCCGGGCGAGCCGGCGCGGGCTGCTGTCCAGCGCCCATGATCTTGCCGACGGCGGGCTGGCCCAGGCACTGGCGGAATCCTCGCTGCGCAACGGATTCGGCGCCCGGATCGAGCTGCCGGCGGAGGCGGATCCCTTCGTCTGGCTGTTCTCGGAGAGCACCGGCCGGGTTCTGGTGTCGGTCAAGACCGACGCCGACGACGATCTTGCGTCGCTGTGCGCCGAGTACGACGTGCCGCTGGCCAGGATCGGCACGGTCGGCGCCGCCGAGGACGCCGAGATCGAGGTGGTGGGCCAGTTCAGCCTGTCGCTGAAGGCGATCCGGGATGCCTGGGAGAGCACCATCCCGGCAGCACTCGGGCTGCGCTAGGAGGGGACGGCCGACCCCGGCAGGCGCTCGTACGCTCGCTGAGCCGTCAGGCGTGCTGACCGATCGTTGCGAAGGCGTCGAGCATGAGGGCCTCGCCGACGCAGGCGGCGGTGAAGTCCGGCAGGTAGACCGACTCGTTCGCGCCGTGGGCCCGGGTGTCGGGGTCAGCGACACCAGTCACCAGGATCGTCGCGTCCGGGAAGCTGCGGCTGAACTCCGCGATCATCGGGATCGAACCGCCCTCGCCGGCGGCCACCGGAGCGACTCCCCACGCCTCAGCGAACGCAGCTCGCGCCGCCTCCGCGTACGGGCCCGCAAGTGACATCACCGAGGGATCCGCCGCCTCGCCGTCGATGACCTGGACCTGGACACCCCACGGAGCGTGGTCGTACAAGTGCTGGGAGAGGGCGGCGCGAGCGCGCACGGCGACGTCACCGGGAGCGAGCCGGAGGCTGATCTTCGCCTGGGCCGAGGGGATCAGGGTGTTGGACGCCTTGGCCACGGGCGTCGCGTCGAGAGCGATCACGGAAATCGCCGGTTTGCACCACATCCGTGCCACCAACGTGCCGTCGCCGATCCACGGCACGCCGTCCAGGACGCCGGACTCCTTCCGCAGCCGATCTTCGGGATAGTCCAGGTCCGGCGCCGCGGTGCTCACCAAGCCCTCGACCGCCACGTTCCCCTTGTCGTCGTGCAGCGTGGCGAGCAGGCGGCAGAGCGCGGTGAGCGCGTCCGGCACAACACCGCCGTACGAGCCGGAGTGGACGCCGTGGTCGAGCGTCCGGACCTCGACAACGCAGTCGACCAGGCCCCGCAGCGACGTGGTGAAGGCTGGCTCGCCGAGATCCCAGTTGCCGGAGTCGGCGATCACGTAGACGTCGGCGGCCAGGTCCCTGCGGTACTCGTCGACGAAGCGGGCGAGCGTCGGCGATCCGATCTCCTCCTCGCCCTCGACCAACAGCGTCACCCCGACCGGCGGCCTGCCGCCGAAGGCCCGAAGGACGGCGAGGTGCACCGCGAGGCCGCCCTTGTCGTCGGCCGTGCCGCGGCCGAAGAGCCGTTCGCCCATCTCGGTCGCCTCGAAGGGCGGGGTCTTCCACAACGCAGGGTCGCCCTCGGGCTGGACGTCATGATGCGCGTACAGACACACGGTCGGGCGGCCGGGCGGCGCCGGAAACCTCCCGATCACCGCGGGAGCGCCATTGCCGGCGCGGGCGATCCGCACGTCCGGGCAGCCCAACGCACGCAGCATGTCGGTGACCACCTCCGCGCTGTGGCCCACGTCGCCCACCCTGCCCGGGTCGGCGCTCACCGACTCGATGGCAACCAGGGTCTTCAGGTCGTCCAGGGCGGCGGGGACCTGAGCGAGAACGTCATCGCGCAACGACATGGCACCGAGCCTAGGGTCGCAGGTCAGCACCCGTCCGGCGAGGATGGTCCGGCCCGCGGCAACGCCAGCCACTCCGTCCCGATCCGCGCGCCGACCTGCCGCAGCAACCTGGGGGCCTCGGCCATGCTGCGAGCGACGTCGGGCTCGAGCTCCGACAACGGGTAGGCCGCCGAGATTCCCGCCGCGGCGAGCTGCCGCGGGTCGAGCCGGCTGCGGCCGGCCACCGCGACCACCGGTATCCCGGCCCTGGCGGCGGCCCTGGCGACCCCGACCGGCGCCTTGCCGGACAGCGACTGCTCGTCCAACGAGCCCTCGCCGGTGATCACCAGGTCAGCGCCGGCCAGCTTTGCGTCGAAGCCGATCAGCTCCAAGATCAACTCGATGCCGGGCCGGAGTTCGGCGTCGAGCAGCGCCAGCGCCCCGTACGCGGTGCCGCCGGCGGCGCCGGCACCGGGGGTGCGTGCCAGGTCGCGGCCGGTCGCCGCCTCGACCACCCGAGCCCAGGTCGCCAGCCCGGTCTCCAGGGTCTGGACGTCGGCGGCACTCGCGCCCTTCTGCGGGCCGAAGACCGCGGCGGCGCCGGTCGGCCCGAGCAGTGGATTGTCGACGTCGCTGGCGATCAGCACGCGCACTCTCTGCGTCAGGGACATGAGGGCGGTCGCATCGATCGACGCAAGGCCGACCAGCGCGCCTCCGCCACGGTCCAGCTCACGCCCGCCCGCGTCCGGCAGCCTGGCGCCGAGCGCCTGCAGCATGCCGGCGCCGCCGTCGGTCGACGCGCTGCCCCCGAGCCCGAGCACGATCCGTTCCGCCCCCTGGGCGACGGCGTGGGCGATCACCAGCCCCAGCCCGTACGTTGAGGCGCCCAGCGGGTCGAGCCGGCCTCCCGGCAGTCGGCCCGGGCCGACCACCGCGGCAAGCTCGATGATCGCTGTGCTGCCGTTGCGCGCGTACGGCGCCCGGACCGGCTCACCCGTCGGCCCGACGGCGTCCGCGATCGCCTCGTCGAAGCCGGCGGCCAGGGCCGCCGCGACCGTCCCGTCACCACCGTCCGCCACCGGCGCGAGAACCGTGTCGATCTCCGGGCTGGCATCGGCCAGCCCGGCTGCCACCGCCTCGGCCACCTGAGCCGCGGTCAGGGAGCCCTTGAACTTGTCGGGCGCGATCACCACGACGGCCACGCCGTCATTGTGGCAGCCGAATCCGCCCAGTTGCTTGTTGCCGTTACTGCTGGAGTGGGAGCATCGAGGCGTGAGCGATACTCAAGTTCAGACGATTGCTTATCCTGCGCCCGGCTCGCGTGCGGCGCGCAAGGGAGTCCAGGTCATCCCGCCGCACGTCATCGTGCTGTTCGGGGCCACGGGGGACCTGTCTCGGCGCAAGCTGATTCCGGGTCTGGCCCACCTGGCGCTGTCCGCTCTGGCTCCCGACATCCAGGTGATCGGCACCTCGTTGGAGGACTTCAGCGAGGAGCAGTTCCGCACCTTCGCGAAGGCGGCCGTCGGCGAGTTCAGTCACCACCCGCTGACCGACGAGCAGTGGACCACCTTCGCGGAGCGGCTGACCTACGTGCCAACCGGCGACGGTCCCGAGGGCCTGGCAACCGCGGTGAAGATCGCCGAGGAGAAGCTCGGCGGCCCGGTCGGTCGGCTGCACTACCTCAGCGTGCCGCCGGCCGCGGCGCCGAAGGTCATCCAGACGCTGCGCGACGGGAAGCTCGTCGAACGCTCCCGGGTCGTGATGGAGAAACCGTTCGGCACCGACCTGGACAGCGCGATCACGCTGAACGACCAGCTGCACGAGACCTTCCGGGAGCGGCAGATCTTCCGGATCGACCACTTCCTGGGCAAGGAGGCGGCGCAGAACATCCTGGCCTTCCGGTTCGGCAACGGCCTGTTCGAGCCGATCTGGAACCGCCAGTTCATCGACCACATCCAGATCGACATCCCGGAGACGCTCGGGCTCGATCGGCGGGCGAACTTCTACGAGGCCACCGGGGCGTACAAGGACATGGTGGTCACCCACCTCTTCCAGGTGCTCGCATTCGTTGCGATGGAGCCGCCCACGGCACTAGAACCTCGGGCCATCAGCGAGGAGAAGAACAAGGTCTTTCGGTCGATGCTTCCATTGGATCCGGCCGAGGTCGTCCGTGGCCAATACAGCGGCTATCGCGACGAAGAAGGGGTCGCTCGGGATTCCGATACGGAGACCTTTATTGCTTTGAAATGCCGTATCGACAACTGGAGGTGGGCCGGGGTACCGTTCTACTGCCGGACCGGCAAGCGGATGGCTGAGGGCCAGCGGATCATCTCGATTGCTTTCAAGGAAGCACCGAAGAGCATGTTCCCGGCTGGATCGGGGGTCGGCTCGTCCGGTCCGGACCACCTGACTTTTGACCTCGCCGACGAGTCCAAGGTGTCCTTGTCGTTCTACGGCAAGCGACCCGGACCCGGGATGAAGCTCGACAAGTTGAGCATGCAGTTCTCCACCCAGGAGACCGACCGCGCTGGCGACATCCTCGAGGCGTACGAGCGGCTGATCATGGACGCCATGCGCGACGACCACACGCTGTTCACCACGGCGGAAGGCATCGAGAGCCTGTGGGAGCGGTCCGAGCCGCTGTTGCAGAACCCGCCGCCAGTCAAGCCGTACGCGCCGGGCACCTGGGGTCCGAACGCCATCCACCAGCTCGTCGCCCCGCACGCCTGGCGGCTGCCCTTCGAGCGCGCCTGGCGGGGCAAGAAATAACGCAGGAACCATCGCCCGGCCGCAAAAGACGGCGAGACCCTTTTACGGGCCGAATGATGCGTTGAATTCTTGGGGAATTCGCAACGTTGTTGCGGAACTGAGTGATTCTGGCGCATTTCTCAGGATTCCTGAAACAACAACGAAGTTGTCGCCGGAGATTGGCGCTTGCTGTTTATTTTGCAGGTTGGAATTTCCCATCATGCCCGGATCTGGTCGAGCGCTTCGACGTCGGCGAGGGTGGCGCCGCACGGGTCGGTCGTCTGTCCCTCCTGCGTGGCGACGAGATCAGCAGAAGCCCGGGATGGTGTCCCAAGCGCTCCCGGGCGGCGGCGCGTCGTCGCGCTGCACGGTGGCCTGGATGAGCCCGTACGGGCGGTCGCTGGCGTGGAAGACCTCGTTGAGGTTCTCCAGCCCGAACGGTGACAGGTCGTAGGCGATGTGATGCTTGTTGGGCGCCGAGAACTTGACCTCGGCGACCTCGTCGTGCGCCTTCAGCACGGCGCGACCCATCTCGTAAAGCGTCTGCTGCAGGGCCAGGCTGTGCACCTCGGCGTACTGCTCGAGCAGTAGCTGCCGGATGCTCGCGTAGGCGGCCGCCCAGTCAATGTCTGTGCCGAGATAGCGCCAGCGGGCCACCAGCGAGGTTGCCATGATCCGGTCGGTGGTCGGGAGCAGCGTCGTGTACTCGTCGACGAGGAAGTCGTGGAACTCCGAGCCGGTCGACTTGAGCAGCATCAGGTCCTTGAGCCCGGACACGAGGTGCTCCGCGCCATCCTCACCCTCGATGATCAAGATCGTGGTCCGGGTCTCCTGGCCAGACCGCATCCAGGTGTGGTCGTGCTCCTGGCCGTGGACGCTGACCCGCTCCCAGGCGTACTCGTCGATCTCGATCCGACAGCCCGTCACCGGCTCCACGTCGTGGACGAAGTGCCGGCCGAGGGCGAGCGCGAAGTCCTCGATCTCGCCGATCCCGATCGTCTTGGCGAACGCGAAGACCGTCTGCTTCTGGGTGTCGGTCGGCAGGATCCGGCTCTGGTCGCCGGTCAGGTGGGCGTCCTCGAAGTCGCCGCGCAACGCGGTGGAGACGTTGACGTCACGGATCTCGTGCCGGCCGGTGTCGCGATAGATCCGGACGACTCGGTTCTCCGCCTTGCCGTACTGGTTGGGCCCGAGGACTATCGCCACCTGCGTCTCCCTTCGCGCGGCAGCATAGGCCCGGCCTCCGCCGAGGAGTGCCGGCCCCTCGCCGAAAAGCCTGCTCGCTATGCTCGCGCCGGTCGCACTCATCCGGTCGTCCAGAAAGGGCCGCGCGATCGACTCAACGCTCGTGTGCCTGGTTAGGATGAGGCAGTGCCTGGACCAGACGGTCGTATGAATCACGATCTGGACCCGTTGGACAAAGGGCCCAAGGACGCCTGTGGCGTCTTCGGCGTCTGGGCTCCCTTCGAGGAAGTGGCCAAGCTCACCTACTTCGGCCTCTACGCGCTCCAGCACCGCGGCCAGGAGTCGGCCGGCATCGCGGTCAGCAAGACCACCAGCCGAGGTGCGCAGATCGTGGTGCACAAGGAGATGGGCCTGGTCTCCCAGGTCTTCACCGAGAACGCGCTGAACTCCCTCGGCGGCGCGCACCTGGCGATCGGCCACTGCCGGTACTCGACCACTGGCGCCAGCGTTTGGAAGAACGCGCAACCCACCTTCCGGCCGACGGCCACCGGCGGCATCGCGCTCGGCCACAACGGCAACCTCACCAACGCGTTGGAGCTGCGCGAGTGGTTGGCCGAGCGGGACCTCGCCGATGCATCGCTGCTGCCGGGCTCGCTCTCGGCTGAGGCGACCACGGACACGTCGCTGATCACCGCCCTGCTGGCCACCTTCCCCGAGCTGACGATCGAGGAGGCAGCTGCTCGGGTGCTGCCCCGGCTCCGCGGCGCGTTCAGCCTGGTCTTCATGGACGAGGAGACCCTGTACGCGGCGCGCGACCCGCAGGGCATCCGGCCGCTGGTCCTCGGCCGGCTCGAACGCGGTTGGGTGGTCGCGAGCGAGACCGCGGCCCTGGACATCGTCGGCGCCTCGTTCGTCCGCGAGATCGTGCCCGGCGAGCTGCTCGCCATCGACGCCGCCGGGTTGCGCTCGACAACGTTCGCCAAGCCCGATCCCAAGGGCTGCCTGTTCGAGTACGTCTACCTGGCGCGGCCGGACACCCTGATCGCGGGCAGCCGGCTGCACTCGGTCCGGGTCGAGGTCGGCCGTACGCTGGCGCGGGAGTGGCCGGCCGACGCCGACCTCGTGATCCCAGTGCCAGAGTCGGGCACCCCCGCTGCCATCGGTTACGCGGAGGCGTCCGGCATCCCGTACGGGCAGGGGTTGGTGAAGAACTCCTACGTCGGCCGGACGTTCATCCAGCCCAGCCAGACCATCCGTCAGCTCGGCATCCGGCTCAAGCTCAACCCGCTGCGCGACGTGATCGGCGGCAAGCGGCTGGTCGTTGTGGACGACACCATCGTCCGCGGCAACACCCAGCGGGCGCTGGTCCGGATGCTGCGCGAGGCGGGTGCGGCCGAGGTGCACATCCGGATCTCGGCCCCGCCGGTCAAGTGGCCGTGCTTCTACGGCATCGACTTCGCCTCCCGGGCGGAGCTGATCGCCACCGGCCTGAACACCGACGAGATCTGCCGCTCGATCGGCGCCGACTCGCTGGGCTACGTCTCGCTGGACGGGCTGGTGGCCGCCACTCGGGTGGGGAAGAGCAACCTGTGCCGGGCCTGTTTCGACGGCATCTATCCGGTCGAGCTGCCGCTCAGCGAGCGGCTCGGCAAGAGCATCCTCGAGCAGCCCGTACGCACCGACATCGACGGGCTGCACTCCGTCGTCGCCAGCGTCGGCGCGGCCGACGCCCTGTCCCGGCCTTGACCGAGTCGGGGGAGGAGCGGGGGGCTCGTCCCCACCGGAGGGAACGCGGCGTTCCAGGTGAGCGGGGGGAGAGTCCCCGCCGAGATGAACCCAGCTCCGGCCCCGAGCGCACGGGCTCGCGTCAGTCCGCCTACGCCGCAGCGGGCGTGGACATCGAGGCGGGGGAGCGGGCCGTGGAGCTGATGAAGGCCTCCGTCGCCCGGACCAGGCGCCCAGAGGTCCTCGGCGACATCGGCGGCTTCGCCGGGCTGTTCGACGGGAGCAGGATCGCAAGGTTGAGGCATCCGGTGCTCGCGACCTCGACGGACGGGGTGGGCACGAAGGTCGCGATCGCCCAGGCCCTCGACCACCACAGCTCGATCGGCTTCGACCTGGTCGGCATGGTCGTCGACGACCTGGTGGTCTGCGGGGCGGAGCCGCTCTACCTGACCGACTACATCGCGTGCGGCCGGGTCGAGCCGGAGCGGATCGCGGCGATCGTGTCGGGCATCGCCGACGCCTGCGTCGAGGCGGGCTGTGCCCTGGTCGGGGGCGAGACGGCCGAACATCCCGGCCTGCTCGGCCCGCTGGAGTACGACGTGGCCGGCGCGGCAACCGGCGTTGTGGAGCGGGACGAGATCCTTGGCCCCGAACGGGTGCAGCCCGGTGACGTCATGCTGGCCATGGCCAGCTCCGGTCTGCACTCGAACGGGTACTCGCTGGTGCGGCACGTCGTACTGGGCAAGCGCGGCTGGACGCTCGACCGCTGGGTGCCCGAGCTCAGCCAGACCCTCGGCGAGGAGCTGCTGCGGCCGACCAAGATCTACACCAGGGACTGCCTCGCCCTGATCGAGGCGGTCGAGGTGCACGCCCTCAGCCACGTCACCGGCGGCGGGCTCGCCGCCAACCTGAGCCGGGTCATCCCGGCTGGCTGCGAGGTGCGGATCGACCGCGGCAGCTGGCTGCCGCCGCCGGTGTTCGACCTCGTCGGGAAGGTCGGCCGGGTCTCCGAGACCGACCTCGAGGCGACCCTCAACATGGGCATCGGAATGGTCGCCGTGCTGCCCCAGGACGCGGTCGATCCGGCCATCCGGGTGCTCGCCGAACGGGGTGTCAGCGCCTGGGTCTGCGGCAGCGCCGCGCCCGCCGGATCGGGCACCCGCGCGCGGGTCAGCCTGTTCGGCGTCTACGGCTCAGGGACGCTCCCGTAGATCGCTGATCATGTCTCCCTCGTGAGGCGACACGCCGGTGTCGACCGTCGTCGAGCAGGACGGGGGAGCACTGGTCAGCGGGCAACGAGGGGGCCCGGCTCGCGGATCGGCGACGCTCACGCCCATGCTTTGCACCCGTTTCGCCATTGGGTAGCCTTGCCCTCACGACATCAACCAGATTCCCGCCGCGGTCACTCCGCAGGCAGACAAAGTGCGAGGGGGTCGACCCGATATGGGGCGCGGCCGTGCGAAGGCAAAGCAGACGAAGGTTGCTCGCGAACTGAAGTACCGGTCGTTCGACACGGACTTCACATCGCTCGAGCGGGAGCTTCAGTCGGAAGGGCACCAGGTTCCCCCGGCCTATGCGGATCTCGCGGAGGAGTACCAGGACGACGACGAGGAGGACTCGTCGAAGGGCGCCTACGAAGACTTGCGCAAGTCCGGCTAAGTTCCTTCGGAATACCTCCCGGGGGCAATAGCCTTGTGCCATGAGCCAGAACCCCCTCGACACGCCTGATCAGACCGCCGGCCAAGGCGGCGCAGGCAGCACATCCGGATCCTCATCCGCCCCATCCGGCTCCCCATACGGCACGGCGGATCCGACCGCTGGCTCGGGGGGCAACGCACCGTCCTCCACGTCGGGCGCCGCCCCGACCGACCCCTACGGCTCGACGAACCCGTACGGATCCTCTGGGCAGGGCCCCTACAGCGCGCCCAGCCCGTACGGCGCGCCCGGCTCTGCCGGCAGCCCAACGCCGTACGGTCAGCAGCAGGGCTACGGCCAGCAGCAGGGCGATCCCGGCTACGGTCAGGCGCAGTATCCGCCTTCCGGCGGCCAGCAGCAGTACGGCGGCGCGCCGTACGACCCGAACGCGGCCTACGGCGCCCAGCAGCAGGGCTACCCGCCGCAGCAGTACAGCCAGCCCGGCTACCCGCAGCAGCAGTACGCCGGCCAGCCCGGCGCCGGCGCGCCGGTGTCGGAGAACGACGAGAAGCTGTGGGCGACGCTCGCGCACATCAGCATCCCGTTCTTCGGCTTCATCGGCCCGCTGATCGTGTACTTGATCTACAAGGACCGGAACCAGTTCCTCAAGGACGCCTCGACGGAGGCGCTGAACTTCTCCATCCTCTACAGCATCGCGACGATCATCAGCTCCATCACGCTCGCCGTGCTGATCGGCCTCGTGCTGTGGCCGTTGGTCTTCATCGGCGGCCTGATCCTGTGCATCATGGCGGCGATCGCCTCCAACAAGCACGTGCTCTACCGCTACCCGCTGAACTGGCGGCTGATCAAGTAGGACCTCTCTTCCGACGACCTGCGGTTGCGGCAACGATGCCCGGCCGCAGGTCGTTTCGGCGCCCTTGGCCGATTTGCCCGACCGAAGATTGAACGGTCTGCCACGCTAGATGCGTGAGGATCTGGCACCCGGACTTCCTGGACGGTTACGAGACCACCGACATCGCGCTCGGTGACGCCGATCTCGCCCAGGGCGAGCCGCCGGAGGTGGAGATGGTCGCCACCCTGGTGCGCAGGACTCCCGCCGATCGGCACCGCCGAGCCGTCCTCTACGTGCACGGCTGGAACGACTACTTCTTCCAGACCCACCTCGCCGACCACCTGAGCGACCTCGGCTACGACTTCTACGCTATCGACCTGCGGCGCTACGGGCGGAGCCTGCGGGTCGGCCACCTGCGCGGCTTCATCACCGATCTCGACGACTACGGGGCCGAGCTAGGCGCGGCTGCCGACCTGATCGCCGAGAACCATGATCAGCTGGTGCTGATGGGCCACTCCACCGGTGGGCTGATCACCGCCCTGTGGGCCGGCAGGAACTCCGACCGGATCGCCGGGCTGGTCCTCAACTCGCCCTGGCTGGACCTGCAGGGCCGGGCGATGATCAGAGCGCTGGGCACGCCGGTGATCGAAGCCCTCGGGTCGAGCCTTCCCACCACGGTGATCAGATTGCCTGATCTTGGTTTCTACGCCCGCACGCTGCACGCCAGCCTGGGCGGCGAATGGGATTACGACGTGGACCTGAAGGCCATTCCGGGCGCACCCATCCGGGTCGGCTGGCTGCGCGCGATCTTGCTCGGCCACCAGCGGGTCGCCGCCGGGCTCGGCATCGACGCGCCGATCTTGGTCCTGGCGTCGGCCGCGAGCGAGTTCGCCCGCAAGTGGCACGAGGGCTTACGGCTGGTCGACACCGTGCTCGACGTGGAGCAGATCGCGACCCGGGCCACCAAGCTCGGCCGCTGTGTGACGATCGTACGGATCGAGCAGGGCCTGCACGACGTGATCCTCTCTGCCCCGCACGTCCGCAAGGTCGCGCTGGACGAGATGGCCCGCTGGCTCGAGGGCTACGTGGGTAAGTGACCAGTTAGCTTCCGGCGTTCGCATCGCGATCTGCTCTTCGCACCCGTACGTACCTGTGCGAAGAGCAGATGGTGATGCGAAGCGGTGCTCCCGCCGGGTGGGCAGCGGCCGGGCCGATGGCGTCAAGGCCGACCGGAAAGCCGCGGTGGTGCTGCCGAGTGGCGGCCTGATTGAATTGTGAGGTGATTCAAATGCCGCATGTGGTCGTCGTCGGTGGGGGCTTCGGTGGGGTGGCCGCGGTGGAGCAGCTGTCCAAGGAGGGGTTCCGGGTCACTCTGGTGGACCGGCACCCGTACAACACCTTCCAGCCGCTGCTCTATCAGGTCGCCACCGGCGGGTTGAACCCGGGCGACGTCACCTACGCGCTGCGCTACTTCGCGGCCCGACACCGGGGCGTACGGTTCCGCGCGGGCGCCGTCGTCGGCATCGACCACGACGCGCAGCAGGTGATCTGCGACGACGCCGTACGGATCCCGTTCGACTACCTGGTGATCGGCAACGGCATCACCACCAACCACTTCGGCATCCCGGGCGCGGCCGAGTACACCATGTCGATGTACACCCGCGCCGAGGCAATCCGGGTCCGGGACACGATCTTCGGCAGCCTGGAGATCATCGCCGGCAGCTCCGATCCGAACACCGGCGGTTTCACGATCGTGATCGTCGGCGGCGGCGCGACCGGCGTGGAGATGGCGGGTCAGCTGGCCGAGCTGAAGACCGAGACGATTCCCACCACCTACCCCGAGCTCAACCCGGCGCGGGTGCATGTGGTCCTGGTGGAGATGGGCGAGCACCTGCTGGCGCCGTTCGACGACTCGCTGCGGCAGTACGCGCTCCGTGAGTTGATCAAGCGCGGTGTCGACGTCCGGCTGAAGACCGCGATCTCCCAGGTGCACGCGGACCGGGTGGACTTCAAGGACGGCTCGTCCATGCCGGTGGATTTGGTGGTCTGGGCGGCCGGCGTCTCCGGCGATCCGTCACTGCGCGGCTGGGCGTTGCCGCTGGGCCGGGCGGGGAGGATCGAGGTCAATTCGGACACCAGCGTCGTCGGCGAGGACAAGATCTTCGCCGTCGGCGACGCCGCCGTCATCGTCGACGACCCGCTCCCTCAGCTGGCACAACCTGCGATCCAGATGGGCAGGCACGCGGGCAAGCAGATCGCCCGGCTGCACCGCGGCCTGGGCACCGAGAAGTTCTCCTACTTCGACAAGGGCACGATGGCGACCATCGGCCGCGGCGACGCGGTGCTGCAGATGCCGTTCGGTCTCAAGCTTCGGGGGGTGCTCGCCTGGCTCGGCTGGATCGCGCTGCACATCGTGTTCCTGCTCGGCGGCCGGAACCGGGTGCAGACCCTGGTCAACCTCGGTTCCCGCTACGCCGGGCCGCGCCGCTCCAACGCCATCGTCGGCGACGTGATGGAGACCCCGAAGCTCCGTATGATCCGCGGCGCCTGATCCCAACGCCATCGTCGGCAGCGTAATCGAAACCCGAAACCCTGGATGACCCGCGGATCCTGATCCCATCCCTCTCCGTGCCCGCGTTCCGTACGCAAACCCGGTGCAGAAAGGAACGTGCACGCCGCGTCTTGTCGCGTTATGCCGGTTGCAGCGGGCGCAGTGTGAGGGAAAGGAACGTGCACGTTCATTTCCATCACGGGATCTGGAGTGGGCCAGCAAGTTTGCTCAAGGGAGCGCGGGGTGCGGGGCTCGTGCCCCCGCACAGATACCCGGTGGCCAGGGCCGGGTTCGAACCGGCGCGCCTGGATGCGGGAGCACGGGGTGCGGGGCTCGTGCCCCCGCACTGATACCGGTGGCCAGGGCCGGGTTCGAACCGGCGACCTTTCACTTTTCAGGCGAACGCTACTACCAACTGAGCTACCTGGCCGTGCCCGTCGCTGGTCGGGCGAGGGGCACACGGGGGCGGCCTGGCGTATGCCGCTCCAAGCGACCCCGACGGGACTCGAACCCGCGACCTCCGCCGTGACAGGGCGGCGCGCTAACCAACTGCGCTACGGGGCCCCAACGGTGTCTGTCCGGGGGACGACCCCCGGACCCCGCGGTGAAGGGACCTGGCGCGCCCGGCACTTCTCCGGGCGCCCGGAAACTATAGCGTAAGCGCCTGGACAACTCCTCGTGCTTCCCCCGGGCGGCCTCCGGGTCAGTCAACCCGCCCGAGGAGGGCGCTGCCCGACGAAACGCCGGCCGGGCGTCGAGGGCAGCTAGCCTGGCCCGTCCTGCCGCCCCGGGCCGCTACGGCGAGAACCGTCGCGATGCCGCAGGCAGGACTCGACGGCCTGCTCCAGCGCATGTTCGACGCCCTCGGGGTCGACGAAGCACGCGTTGTGCCCGCCCGGATGGACGTAGCAGTCACCACCGCACGCCTCCGCCAGCTGGGCCGACCAGTCGGTCGGCGACACGGCGTCCTCGCTGCCGGTGATCACGCTGGCGGGGACGCTGAGCACCCGCGCCAGCACCTCCGGATCCTCGTTCATGCCCGAGCGCAGCAGCCTCGCCAGCGGCACGAGCCGACTGGCCAGGCTGGCGGGCAGCACCGCGGGCAGTTCGGCCCATTGCTCGTGCGGGAGCGTACGGGCGATGGCCCCAGCGAGCTGGCGCGACCGGCGGAGCGGGGGAGCGAAGACCGGGCTCGCCAGAACCAGACCAGACAGCCGGTCCGGCACCAGCGCGGCCGCATGCAACGCGGCCTGTGAGCCGGTCGAGTGGCCGAGCAGGAGCACATCGCGGCGATCCTGGGCCTCCAGCCAGCGGGCGGCCACCCGGCCGATCTCACCGACGTCGGGCCGGCAGTTGCGGCGGTGGCGGACCGACCAGCCCGGAAGGTCGAGCACGGTGATCTCGGTCCAGGTCACCACCCGCCGTACGAGCGGCAGCAGGTAGCGGATGATGCCCAGCCCGGGCAGCAGCACGATCGGCGGGTGCTCCACCACTTTCCCGTACGACCGGGCGATGTCGCGGGGCGCGGTCACTCCCAGATGGCGGGACCGGTCGAGCCCGCGGCGTAGCTGTCCATCGCGGTCTTGTTCGCCCGCCACGCCTGGAGGACCGGATCGACGATCCGCCAGCACTCCTCGGCCGTGTCACCGCGGACCGAGAGCAGGGGATCGCCGGAGAGCACGCCCGCGAGCACCTCGCCGTACGCCGGGAGACGGCCGGCGAGCAGGTCGGTCTCGAGGCTCGCACGGTCGAGCTCGAACGGGTCGTCGGGCCCGTTGACGTTCATCTCGAGCGCCATCTTGTCCGGACCCATGGACAGTCTCAGCCGGTCGGCCACCGGTTGGCCACTCAGGCCGCTCGGCAGGTGCTGCACGTTCTTGAACGTGATCAGCGCCTCCTTGCGTCGATCTCGCAGCGCCTTGCCCGAGCGAAGCCTGAAGGGCACCCCGGCCCAGCGCTGGTTGTCGATCTTCACGGTCAGCTCGGCGAGCGTCTCGGTGTTGCGGTTCGGGTCGACGCCGGGCTCGGCGGTGTAGTCCGGCACCTCACGGCCCTCGATGGTGCCTGTGGTGTAGCGGGCGCGCCGTCCGGACGTTGCCGGGTCGTCGGTCCACAGGTGACAGGCGCGGAGCACGGTCGCCTTCGCGTTCCGGTAGTCGACCTCGTCCAAGCTCGCGATCGGCTCCATTGTGAGGATCGCCAGGATCTGCAGCAGGTGGCTCTGGATCATGTCCATCAACGCGCCGGCGCGGTCGTAGTAGCGCGCCCGGTTCTCCAGCGTCAGCTGCTCGTCGAAGACGATGTCGATCCGCTCGATGTGGTCGGCGTTCCAGATCGGCTCGAACAGCCGGTTCGCGAACCGAACGCCGATCAGGTTGAGGACCGTCGCCCGACCGAGGAAGTGGTCGACCCGGTGCACCTGGTCCTCGGGCACCAGCTCGGCGAGCAGCCTGTTGAGCTCGACCGCGCTCGCGGTGTCGGTGCCGAACGGCTTCTCCAGCACGAACGTCGTGCCGGCGGGCAGGGAGACCTGCTGCAGCTGCGTACAGGCGGCGATGGTCACTGCCGGGGGCAGGGCGAAGTAGAGCGCCGCCGGGCTGGGTCCCGCGTCCAGCAGGCGGGTCAGGTCCTCGGCGTCGGTGACGTCGGCCTTCACGTACTGGGTGGTCTCGAGGACGGCGTCCATCGTCTTCGGGGAGACGTTCGAGCTGCCGAAGGAGGTGCGCAGCCGGTCCTGCCAGGTCTTGGCGTCCCAGTCCTCGCTGCCGGCCCCGATGAGAACGAGATCGCGCAGGTCGGTCTCCTCGTCGAGGAGCTCGCCGAGCGCGGGAAGCAACAGCCGGCCGGAGAGGTCGCCGCTCGCCCCGAGAAGCACCATCGTCTTGATCTGGCCTGCCATGGCTCCTCCTTCTCCGTCGACCGACACCGACTGCGGGTCGTCGTGCCCCACCGCGCCTCGGGACGCGCCGGTCAGGGCCGACCTCGCAGGATTCCTACCCTGGCCGCACTGCCGCAAACCGCCGTCGCGCTGACCAGGTCTCCGCCGTCGAGGCCGCTGCCGCATCGCTGAGCGTGCAGTCCGCGCCGACATGCGATCCACGGAGGCTTGGTCAGCGGCGTGGCACCACATTGCCCAGCCGAGCCGTCCGGTTTGAGCCGTGTGACGACGGAGTATTCGCCGGACATGAGCAAACTGACAACCAGCCAGGTCGGGGATCTGCACGTCGCGACCGTGGTGATCAACGTCGCGGACATGGAGCGGGCGGTCACCTTCTGGTCCAGCGCGCTGGGCTACCAGCCACGCGAGCCCGACTGGGACCCGGAGTTCATGATGCTCGAAGACCCGCTCGGACTCCGGCTGCCGGTCTCCTTGCAGCTCAGCGAGGACGGAAAGCTGCAGCCGGCCCGGGTCCACCTCGACCTCTACACCCGCCAGCAGGAGTTGCACGTGGAGCGTCTCGTCGCCCTGGGCGCCGAGCGGGTCGCCGATTGGCCCTACCCGGCGGACTCGGACTTCATCGTGCTCCGCGATCCGGACGGCAACGAGTTCTGCGTCATCGACCACGCCGAGCTCAACCCCACCACCTGAGCGCGGCGGGCCTCAGCCCTGGATGAAGTCCTCGACCAGGTTGCGGGCGGTCGAGTCGTCGTACTGGACCGGCGGGCTCTTCATGAAGTAGGAGCTCGGGCCGAGCAGCGGCCCGCCGATGCCGCGGTCCTTGGCGATCTTGCAGGCGCGGATCGCGTCGATGATGATGCCGGCGGAGTTGGGGGAGTCCCAGACCTCGAGCTTGTACTCCAGCTGGATCGGTACGTCGCCGAAGCCGCGCCCTTCCAGCCGTACGAGCGCGTGCTTGCGGTCGGCCAGCCACGGCACGTAGTCGCTGGGCCCGATGTGCACGTCCGCGTCGCGCATCTCGTGCGGGATCTGCGAGGTGACCGACTGGGTCTTGCTGATCTTCTTGGACCGCAGCCGGGAGCGCTCGAGCATGTTCTGGAAGTCCATGTTGCCGCCGAAGTTCAGCTGGTAGGTGTGATCGAGGCGCACCCCGCGGTCCTCGAAGAGCTTGGCCAGCACCCGGTGGGTGATGGTCGCGCCGACCTGGCTCTTGATGTCGTCGCCCACGATCGGTACGCCCGCCGCCTCGAACTTGGCCGCCCAGGTCGGGTTCGAGGCGATGAAGACGGGCAGCGCGTTGACGAAGCCGACTCCGGCGTCGATGGCGCACTGGGCGTAGAAGGCGTCCGCCTCTTCCGAGCCGACCGGCAGATAGGAGACCAGGACGTCGACCTCGGCATCTCGAAGGGCGGCGACGACGTCGACCGGCTCGGTCTCGGCCTCGGTGATGGTGTGCCGGTAGTACTCGCCCAGCCCGTCCAGCGTCCGGCCGCGCTGCACGACGACGTCGGTCCGCGGCACGTCGGCGAAGACGATGGTGTTGTTCTCGCTGGCGTGGATGGCGTCGGCCAGGTCGAGACCGACCTTCTTGGTGTCGACGTCGAACGCGGCGGCGAACTGGACGTCGCGGACGTGATAGTCGCCGAACTGCACGTGCATCAGCCCCGGCACCTGCTCGTCCGGCGCGGCGTTTCGGTAGTACTGCACCCCCTGGACAAGGGAGGACGCGCAGTTGCCCACACCGACGATGGCGACACGAATGGACGGCATGCCCCGCACTCTAACCTCCGGCCCCATCTCCACTTGCCGACCGTCCACCTACCTCGAGGCTTCCCGCCGCGGCCTCGCGAGCCGCTGACCAGGAGCCGCGACCTGACGTCACTGATCCGGCCGGATGTTGGCGTTGAGATGGAAGAGGTTGTCCGGGTCGTATCGGCGCTTGAGCTGGACCAGCCGGGCCAGCTTGGCGGGCGGATAGGCCCGACGCACACCCGCCTCACCCTCGTCGGCCAGCACGTTGACGTAGACCCCGCTCGCGTACGGCTCCAGCGCCACGCCGTGGCGACGGGCCGCAGCCATGCGCTGCTCGTCCTCGGCCGGGTCGTCCCAGGCCGTGGCGGCGACGAACTCGACGAGGGTGTTGCGATGGCTGAACGCGCTCTCCTCGTCCGAGGTCGCCGCGATCGCACCGCCGTAACCCTGGAACGACGCGTTCGACAGCCGCCTTCCGTCGGCTCCGGCGTCCGGATCTCCGCCAGACAGGAACGCGTCGATCGCCTCGTCGGTCAGCTCGGGCAGGTAGTGACCCTTGTAGTAGCGCCGCCGCGCGCCCGGACGGTGCCACTCGTCGTCGATGGTCTGCAGCCGGACGTAGGACAGCTCCTCCACCCGCTCGGCCAGCACCGGGCCCAGATCAGTCATCCGTCGTACGAGCGGCTGCGCCTCGTCGACCGGGCCGACCCAGACGAAGCCCAGGTTGGCGACGGTACGGTTTCGCACCGGCGCGGGGAGTTCCGGCGAGTCGGGCATCGTGCCGATCCAGGCGGTCGGCGTGGCCTGCGCCGGCGCCGCGAACAGGATCCGGTCGCGCCAGCGGCGCATCGCGTCCGGCGCCGAGGACAGGTCGAAGGTGTGGTCGACGAGCAGTGCGGTCGTTCCGGTCGCGTGCAGGCGGAACTCGAACTCGGTGACCACGCCGAAGTTGCCGCCGCCGCCGCGCAACGCCCAGAACAGGTCCTCATGCTCGGACTCGCTGACCCGCAGGATCTCACCGGCAGCGGTGACCACCTCGTACGATGCGACGTTGTCGCAGGCCAGCCCGTACCGCCTCGCCAACCAGCCCATGCCGCCGCCGAGCGTCAGCCCGCCCACGCCGGTGTGCGATACGTTGCCGGCCGTCGTCGCCAGGCCGTATTGCTGCGCGGCCAGATCCAGGTCGCCGAGCAGGGCTCCGCCTTGGACCAGCGCATGGCGCGTGTCCGGGTCGACCCGTACGGCTCGCAGCCCCGACAGGTCGATCAGCAGCCCACCCTCCGGCACCGAGATGCCCAACACGCTGTGCCCGCCGCAGCGGACACCGATCTCGAGGTCGTTCTCCCGGGCGAAGCCGATCGCGGCCGCCACGTCGGTGCTGCTGGTGCAGCGCACGACCACCGCCGGGTGGTGGTCAACCATGGCGTTCCACAGCGCGCGGGCGGGTTCGTAGCCGTCTTCGCCGGGCAGCGTCACCTGGCCCCGCACGCTGCTCCTGAGCCGGCTCACATCGGGCTTCCCCGTGATGTCACCCATGTCGATTCCAATCCCCAGGTCATTCACCGCCATGCCCAGCCTAGAAAACCCCCGAGCGAGTGGCCGCGGCAATCAGCCCGGCGCTTGCACGCCCGCCGGCACACCTCGCGGCACCAACAACGCACATCGGACGGCCTCGAAGCCCTGCCGGGCGGCTGCGGACCACTCGCGTGCCCTGACCATCGCGAGCGCCGTACGAAAGGCGAACACGAAGGAGTAGACCAGCGCCTTGCGGGCGGTGCGGGCGCGTCGGTTGAGCGGGACATAGCCCACCACCACCCCGATCGCGGTCACTCGCTCCCGGACGTTCGCACCGCTCCGGATCCGCGGCCAGCTGTCCGAGGTGCCGTGCCGCCGGTAGCAGGCCAGCACCTCGTCGACGAACACGATCGGTCCGTGTGCCGCCAGTCGGGTCCACATGTCCCAGTCCGCCGCGTGCGGCAGGTCGGCACGGAAGCCTCCGACCTGCTCGTACGCCGCGCGTCGGACGACGATGCCCGGCGTCCGCACCCGGTTGGACACCGCGAAGGCGGATAGCGCGCCGTCCCAAACGCCAGTGCCCTTCCGATATGACCGGGTGACGTAGAGCGGGGCGTTGTCGGCATCGACGTCGCGCACCCGGCAGACTGCCGCTACCCCGTCGACATCTCCGAACGCTCGTTCCATCGCCGCATAGAAGCCTGGCAGCACGGCGTCGTCGCCGTGCAGGAGGTGCACCAGCTCGCCGGCGGCGAGTTCCAGGCACCGGTTGAACGTGCCGATCGCACCGAGATGGCCAGGGTTGGGCCGATAGCGGACGCGGCCCCGACCGAGCTCGTCGACCACTCGCGCCGGGTCGTCGCTCGAGGCGTCGTCCACCACGATGATCTCGGCGTCGTCCCGGTCCGCCAGCTGGGCGACGACCTCCGGCAGCGCCTGGGCGAGATAGTCGGCGCAGTCGTGGACCGGAATCACCACCGACCACCGCGGCCGATCCGCGGCGGCCACCGCTGGGATACGCGGGATCTCGGGCACCGGCGCGAGTGTAGCGGCTCGCGCAGCGGCGTGGTCGCGGTTGCGCGGCAACTGAATGCCTACCGACTCGATCACGGTTGCGCGGCAACTGAGGGCGTTCCGGCTTGGTCACGGCTCTGCGTTCACGGGCGGGCGACCCGGTCCGGTTAGGGTTGCGCGTGTGAGGACCCGCCGACCCGCCGCCCGCCGCCTGCGAGGTAGGCTCTCGAACCGGCCACGCGGCCACTGGTCGGAGGGGGGACGATGAGGTTCGGCATCGCCGGCGCCGGGTTCTCCGGCGCGGTGATAGCCCGGCAGGTGGCTGAGGCCGGCCACGAGGCGGTCGTCTTCGAGACCCGTGACCACGTCGCCGGGAACTGCTACACCGAGCGCGACCCGGAGACCCAGGTGATGATCCACCGGTACGGGCCGCACATCTTCCACACCGGCAACGAGCGGGTGTGGGCCTACGTCAACCAGTTCGGCACGATGATGCCGTACAACCATCGGGTCCGGACCACTGTGCAGGGCCGGGTCTACCTGCTCCCGGTGAACCTGCTCACCATCAACCAGCTCTTCGAGACCGCGCTCAATCCCACCGAGGCGAGGGCGTTCATCGCCGAGCAGGCCGACTCCTCCATCACCGAGCCGCGCAACTTCGAGGAGCAGGCGCTGAAGTTCATGGGCCGCCGGCTCTACGAGGCCTTCTTCCTCGGCTACACGCGCAAGCAGTGGGGGCTGCCGCCGACCGAGATTCCCGCGGCGGTGCTCAAGCGGCTGCCGCTGCGGTTCAACTACGAGGACTCCTACTTCAACCACCCGCACCAGGCGATCCCACGGGACGGCTACACGGCCATCGTCCAGGCGATCCTGGACCATCCCCGGATCGAGGTCCGCCTTTCGACCCCGTACGAGCAGACGCACCGCCAGGACTTCGACCACTCGATCTGGACCGGGCCGCTGGACGCGTGGTTCGGCTACCGCTTCGGCCGGCTCGGCTATCGGACCCTGGACTTCGAGGAGATCCGGGCCAGCGGAGACTACGTGGGCTGCGCGGTGATGAACTACGGCGACCTCGACGTGCCCTACACCAGGATCGCCGAGCACAAGCACTTCGCGCCCTGGGAGGAGCACGAGGGCACGGTGTGCTACCGCGAGACCAGCCGGCTCGCCGGTGAGGGCGACATCCCCTACTACCCGATTCGGTTGGCCGACGACAAGAGCGTGCTCCGCCAGTACGTCGACGCCGCGCGAAGCGAGGCCGCCGTGACCTTCGTCGGCCGGCTCGGCACCTACCGCTACCTGGACATGGACGTCACCATCGCCGAGGCGCTCGCCGCGGCCGACGGGATCCTCGAAGCGGCCACCGCCGGCACCGCCATTTCGTCCCTTTTCGTGGACGCCTGACGAGCGGGCTGGGTGCCACCATGACCAGTGGAGCACCGCCGCGATGAATCATGTACCCCAACGCACCAGGGACGGGTGCGACGTAATCGAAGGAGGTCCGCCGTGCACCAGTCGCTGCGCCGCGCCGCCGTGAAGTTGATCAAGCCGCGGGTCGGCGAACGCACCTGGCAGACGCTCAGGTCGCTCCAGCACGACTCTGCGAACGGCAAGGATCCGGTGCCGCTCTCAGAACGGGACTTGAGCAGCCTGGCGCGACACTTCGGCACCGACAAGTGGGGCGCGCATCGGTACGCGCCGCACTATGAGCACCACTTCCTGCCGTTCAAGAGCCAGTCCTTCACTCTGTTCGAGATAGGGATCGGCGGTTACAGCCGGGCGGGGCAGGGCGGTGCGTCACTGCGAATGTGGAAGGCATTCTTTCCGAACGCACAGATCATCGGTCTGGACATCGAGGACAAGTCCTTCGTCGAGGAGGACCGCATCAAGGCATACAAGGGCAGCCAGACCTCGGAGCCCCTGCTGCGCACGATTGTCGACTCCGCCGAGAACCTTCAGATCGTGATCGACGACGGCAGTCATCGCAGCGACCACATTCGCCGCACCTTCGGCATCCTGTTTCCACTGCTGCCCGACGGGGGCCTTTACGCCATCGAGGACACCCAGACGTCATACTGGCCGCTGTCGGGTGGCAGCAGAGACCTGGACGACAAGTCGACCAGCATGGGCCTGGTGAAGGGACTCGTTGACGGCCTGAACTACGAGGAGTGGCGCGACGAGGGCTACGAGCCGAGCTACACAGACCTCCATGTCGTCGCCGTGCACTGCTACCACAACCTGGTGATCATCGAGAAGGGCGCCAATCGGGAGGGGACCAATAGGCCAGCGCGCTGGAAGGGCGAGTCATGACACGCGGGCACATGCCGCGTTCGGCAGCGGTCGATCCGGTCGATCTGCTAGGTTCCGAGCCTGGCAGCTTCTCGTGACCGCGCACGAATCCGGCGACGCGACGCTGATCGAGAAGGCCGAACACAGCCTGCAGTCGATTCCGACCCTCGGATGATTCTCCGCATCCGCTGCCCCGCCGAGGACGCGACTGTCGGGCTCGGATATCGCTCGAGCCCCTGCTGACAGGAGGTTTGTCGGTGGACTCCCTCTCAGTGCGGCTGGTCAAGAACAGCGTTGTGTACCCGACGATCCGCGTCGCCTCACGTCCCGGGACGCTGTTGATGGGTGTCTACGACGGGGACGACGAATACGTCGATGGCACGGTGCTGAACCGGCGCTCCGGGGAGCAGGGCGCGCCCGTTCCACGGGACTTGTTCCCGGTCGTCACGGACTCGGATGCGCCCGAGGCGATCTACGCCGGACCGCTCTACGTCCACTTCGGCCATTTCCTGCTCGAGAGCCTCGCCCGGGCCTGGTACGCCAGCCAGGTTCCCGGCGCCCTCCTGGTCTGGGCTGGGCAGCACGACTGGCAGGGATTCGAGCTCAGCCCGTGGCAGCAGGAGATCCTCGACGTTCTTCTGATCAGGAATCCCACGAGGATCATCGCGGACCCGACCAGGTTCGAGCTGCTGCACGTCCCCGACATCGGCTACCGCTACGACGACAGCTTCCACCCCGAGCACGCACGGTTCCTGGGCCGTTACGACGGACCGGCGCAGCTGCAGGGTCATCGGCTGTGGCTGTCGCGCAGCCAGCTCACCACCGATGTGCGGGACTTGAACTCCGAGCCGACAGAGCGCCGGCTTGCCGCGGCGGGCTGGACCATCGCACATCCGGAGGGTCTGACCATCCGTCGGCAGCTGGATCAACTCGCCAGGGCCGAGATCGTAGCCGGGGAGGAAGGGTCGGCGTTCCACCTCTCCATCCTGCTGAAGGACTTGTCGTCGAAGAAGTTCCGCATCCTCCGGCGCCACGGGCATGAGCACCGCAGCATGCACACCATCGGGAACGCGCGCCAGTTGGACCAGCGTTTCTACAGCCTGAAGCGAGAAACGGTGCTCCGGGCCGAAGGGCGCGTCGTCTCGAAGATCACCCCCAACGCATCCGAGATCCTGGACATCCTCGACGTTCCAGTGCCGAGCGTGCGCGATGCCGGCCCGGCCTCCGCTGTGGACCGGAGGCTCGCCCGAGTGCTCGCTGACCTGGCGCCGCGGTGCTTCCTCGACGTGGGTGCCGCCAGCCCGCACCTCGTCGTCGAATCGACCGCGCCGACCCGCGTCGCGGTGAGTCCGCGATTCGAGTTCGACCCGCGAACCTTCGCACGCTCGGGGGTCGACTTCTACGAGTTGGACCTCGAGCGGTACGCGGAGCTGTTCCATGGTGACCGCGGCCGATTCGACGCGATCCGGCTGACGGGCGCGCACCTGAACGAGCTCATGGCGTCGTTCGTCGTCAGCAAGGCTCTTGCCGACGAGGGTGCCACGTGGATCCTTGGCCTCGGGCCGCTGGCCGCCAGGGCCGCCCTCGCGATCCGCTTGACGCACCCGGGCTTCACCGCCGGCCGTCTCGTCGTGGGTCGAAGGATCGTTTACGTCGCGAAGCGAGTGTCGACCGAGCCGGTGGACGCGGCGGACGTTGGCCACATGTCGCCGGCCGAGCTGAGGAGGCGCACCCGCTGGTTGCCACTCACCGGCTGGTTGCCGCCCACCCGCTCCGGCGTACGCTCCCTGGTCGGAAAGGGGTTGGAGGCGACTCTGGGGAAGGAGCGCACCAGCAAGATCGGCAGGCTGGAGCGTCGGATGCGCCGGCGGTGGGCGGCGGTGGTGGGTCGGCGATCGTCCCCGCCGCCGAGCCGCTAGCCGCGGCCGACCGGGTCCTCGAGCCGGTCGAAGCTGCCGGCGCCGAATCGTCCCTCGTCGTCGACAGCTGACGACTCGGCGCGCGCGGTGAGCTCGGTGATCCGGTGCTCGATGCCGGTGAGCTGGCCCTCCATCTCGCCGAGCCGGCCCTCCATCGCGCCCAGCCGTTGCTGGATCACCATCAGGCCGAACATCACGTCCTGCTGCCGCGGCTCCCGGCGCAGCCCGGTGACCCGGTTGACGACCCGCCGGACCCGGCTGCCCTGCATCGCATTGCGCAGGTAACGCCCGGTGAGCACCGCCGTATGCTGCACACCGGAGTGCCTCAGGTGGAACGCCGCGGCGACAATCGGGTTGTCCGAGCCGGGCCGGTTGGTCAGCGTGCGGACGAAGCTGCCGTACTCGCGCTTGGCCACCGCAAGGCTCAGCCGGTGGGCGGTGACACCCTTGTTGCCCTCCCGCAAGGCGTCGGTGATGGCCGTCTGGGGATACTCGGCGAAGATGGGAACCAAGGTGTCGAACAACGTGCGGCGCAGCTGCTGCGGCACGCGGCGCGAGATCCACTCCATCTGCGAGATCACCCAGACGAGCAGCGAGGTCTGGTAGACGTCGAGCAGCCGTCTGCTGGCGAGCCAGGTGTGGATGGTGTCGTGGTGGCCGAAGATCTGGAACAGCCGCTCGTCGGCGGTGGCCATCGTCTGGCCGGCCCGGCCGATGCGGTGGAAGCAGAGCACCTCGGGAACCACCGCGATCGATCCGGCCGAGATCAGCACGAACCAGTGAAACGGGTTGTCCTCGTAGAAGCCGTCGCTGACCGGGAACCGGATCCGATCGGCCTCCAGCATGCTGCGCCGGTAGAGCTTGCGCCAGGGCACGGCGATGAACTTGAGGAACTTCCGGCGGGTCTGGACGTCCAGCTGGTAGCAGGGCTCGGTCAGCTCCGCCCACCGGTGCGCGTCGGCGGGGTCGCGGCGATCTCCCGTACCGTCGACCACCTCTTGGTACTCACACATCGCCAGATCCGAGTCACAACCGACGGCGGCTTCCAGCAGCCGCTCGAACATCGTCGGCTCGACGTAGTCGTCGCCGTCGACGAAGCCCACCCAGGGCGCGCTCGCGCGGTCCAGCCCCGCGTTGGCGGCCGTCGCCACCCCACCGGGGCTGTTGTCGGGCAGCAGCACCGGGATGAACCGTGAGTCGCGCTCGCAGAACTCGGCGATCTTCTGCGGTGTGGAGTCCGACGACCCGTCGTCGACGACGAGCACCTCGATGTCTGTCAGCGTTTGTGCCGCGACGCTGTCCAGACACTGGTCGATGTAGTTCTCGATGTTGTACGCGGTCACGATGATGCTCAGGTCAGCCACGGTCATTCCCCTTCGTCCTTATCACGCCAGCGCCCGGCGAATGATCCGGGTCGCCAGTCCGGGGTCGCGGCGCAGCCGGATCCGGGTGAAGTCACCGAGGTCCATCTGCAGCAGGTGCCGTTGCATCCGCAGGTTGAACTCGTCGATGACGTCCGGCGTCATCCGCGACGTCGCCCAGGCCGCCACCCGCAGCGCGAAGTCCCAGTAGACGTGCGAGTAGCGGTTGCGCTTGTCCGGCCGGGCGTCGAGCTCGGCGTAGGTCTCCTCCAGCGCGTCCACCAGGCTCAGCCGGGCCCGGCTCTCCCGGTTGGTCAGGTTGCGGCCGCCCTCGTTCACGATGTGGGTGCACAGCGGCTGATCGAGCAGCAGGATGCTGTCCGCGTCCAGCAGGGTCAGCCAGTGGCCGAGGATGTCGTTGTGCACCGGTGTGCTGCCGTACCGCAGGCCGGTGCGCCGGTAGTGGTCGGTGCGGGCCAGCTTGTTCCACGGGTAGCTGGAGAAGCCTAGCAGCTGTGGGACGTCGCCGAGCCAGGTCACCCGGCGCTGGGACGTCGCGTACCGGGCCCACGCGGCGGTGTCGAAGGAGTTCATCCCGTCGAACTCCGTTGACTGCCCCCGGCGATACCGGTACGGCATCATCGCCACGTCGGTGCCCGTGTCGTCGAGCGCCCGGATCGCAGTGACCAGGGTCATCGGGTGGATCTCGTCGTCTGCATCGAAGAACAGCACGTAGCGGCCGGTCGCCCGCGCGAAGCCACGGTTCCTGGCGATCCCGGCGCCGTGGTTGCTCGAGAAGCGCTCGATCGACACCTCGGGCCGGCCGAGCGCGGCGACCTGCTCGACCGAGTCGTCGGACGACGCGTCGTCGACCACGATGACCTCGAGGGTGGCCGAGTCGACCGCAAGGAACGACTCGACGACTCGGGTGATCGTCGCGCCGGCGTTGTGCATGGGGATGATCACAGATACGTCTGGCTGCTTGGTCACAGGCGATCCCGTTCTCGTCTGGTCGGGCGATTGCTGATGGCTCTACGAATGTCGGCGCCTCCCGCATCCCCGCGATGACGGCGTCCGCCGGAACCCCGCATGAGTCGATCGGCGGTACGCGGCTGGCTGGTAGGCTACCGGACTGCCGCGTTGCCTGGGGTGAGGGCCCGCTCGCAGGACGCCATTCCCCGCTGAGTCGGGTATGTCGTCTCTCGACGGTCACAAGCGGCGTTCAGCATCGGCGGAAAGGCTCTCCCGGTGGTCCCGAGTCACATGGACTTGGCGGCACGCGTCGATAGGGGCTCGTCATGGCGTTCACTCGCCGACAGCCGATGCGACGATCGCCACTCCCGCGACGCCAGCCCGGAAGGTCGCCTCCTCGGCCCGCGTGGTCCGATGAGATGGTAGATGCGGTCGGGGAGGGCGCCGGCACCGATCCCAAGCACGACATCGCGGTCGTCGTCCTCACCCAGGGAGACCGGCCGGCCGAGCTCGCCCGGGCCCTCGCGTCCGTACGCGCGCAGCGGGATGTGGATGCGCAGATCGTGCTCGTCGTCAACGGTGCCGCGCCGCCGCAGACCGATCCGTCCGTACGGCTCGTGGTGCTGCCGGAGAACGTCGGCATCCCCGCCGGTCGCAACATCGGCGCTGCCGCGGCCGATGCGCCGCTGATCATGTTCCTGGACGACGACGCCGAGCTGCTCGGCCCGGGGCTGATGACCGCTGTCGTGGGCCGGTTCCGGTCCGATCCCCGGATCGGCGCGATGGCGATCCGCCTGGTCGACGAGAACGGCGAGACGCACCGCCGCCACATCCCCCGCCTGGGCGCCCGGTCGGCGGAGCGGCCCGGGCCGGTGACCCACTTCGTCGGCGCCGCGTGCGTGGTGCGGGCGGCGACGTTCGAGGCGATCGACGGGTTCGACGAGCGGTTCTTCTACGCGATGGAGGAGTCCGACCTGTCGTGGCGGCTGCTCGACGCCGGCTGGTCGATCTGGTACTCCGCAGACCTCAAGGCCTTCCACCCGCACACCGACCCGTCCCGGCACGACGGCTACGTACGGCTCACCGCGCGCAACCGGCTCTGGATGGCCTGGCGCTCGTTGCCCGCGCCGCTCGTGGCCGGCTACCTGCTGACCTGGACCGTCGCCGCCGTGGTCCGCGGCTCGCCGCTGCGCCAGGTGATCGCCGGCTACCGCGAGGCCTGGTCCGCCCGCCCGGACCGCCGCCCGATGCACTGGCGTACGGTCGCGCGAATGACTTTGCTCGGCCGCCCGCCCGTCGTGTAGGCATCGGGTCCTCCGGCCGTCAGCCCGGAGTCAGGCTGCTGGCGGATCTTCATTCTTGCGAGTGGATCCACTTATGGGGCAGGGGACCTCGACCACAGCTCGTGGACCGCGTCCGGTCCATGCTCGGGAACCATCTCGTTTGGCTTCTCGATTGGCTGCGACGAACGCCCCGGAGCTCCGACGCGGTGGACGAAGACGAATCGCCGGGATGCCCAGAACCGGAACGCCGCACCCGCTGCCAGTCCGATCACGTTCGCGGAGATGTTGTCGGCGAGAGGTGACGTCAAATCCAAGACATAGTGAGAAAACCACAGTATTGACAGCGAAATCCCGAGGCCGATCGTGTACATCAGCGCAAACAGGGCGAACTCGCGCCGCAGTTCGCGGCGGCGCGTGCGGCGGAACGTCCAATAGCGGTTGCCGAGCCACGCGACCGAGGTCGCGACTGCTGTGCTGATCACCTTGGCCTGTAAAGGCTCGTCTGCCAGCAACGGTCGTGCGCCGAAGTACTGCAAGGCGTTGAAGACGGCGACGTCCACCAGGTAGGCAATGAAACCGACTGTGCCGAACTTCGCGAACTGTCGGACCAGCGCTGGTCCATCTACGCGGATCCTCGCCCCGAGTGGACGCAACCGGGTGATCGATGGCTGCACTCGCGCAGCCTAACAACATAAACGCACGGAGATCGCGTTTGTGTTGCCACGTCGCGACCGCAACGTCGATCGTCCGGTGACGGTGGCCGCCACAAAAGTCGCCACCGCCGACGCCATCAGGCGAGTTGTACGGGGCGGCGGACCCTCTCTCTGGCGAGGATCAAGATGGCCTCGACGCCGTCCTTCCAGGTCAGCTTCTTGCCGTCCTCGCGGCTGCGGGCCTTGTAGCTGATCGGCACCTCGTAGGGGCGCACGCCGGCTCGGAGCAGCTTGCCCGTCACCTCGGCTTCCATCCCGAACCCGGCCGACTTGATGTCGAGTTTGCGGTAGAACTCGAGCGGCATCAGCTTGAAGCAGGTCTCCAGATCGCCGATGTAGCGGTTGAACAGGATGTTGGCGAAGGTTGTCACGCCGCGGTTGCCCAGCACGTAGAGGTAGGAGTAGGCGTTGTGGCTGCCGAAGGTCCTGGTGCCGTAGACGACGTCAGCCTGCCCATCGAGGATCGGCCTCAGCAGCGACGGGATCTCCTCCGGAGCGTACTCGAGGTCTGCGTCGCACATGATGACGTAGTCGCCGTCCGCGAGCCCCGCACCGGTGCGGATCGCCGACCCCTTGCCTTCGTTCCTTGGCTTCTGGTGGATCCGGATCCTGTCCTCGGAAGCCCATTGGGGGTACAGATCACGGGTTCCGTCGGTGCTGCCGTCATCGACGATCACGAGTTCGATCTCCACCGGATAGTCGACGTCCAGCACCCGCTTGACAGCAGATTGCAGTGTTGCCACTTCGTTGTAGACCGGCATCAGGATCGAGAGCTTCACGCGGGGCATCGTAGCGAGCCTCCCCGGGCTCATTGCATCTGTCCAGTGGACGGGTCCGCCGGGTCCTTCGAACGAAAGCGTCGGCGTCTGTAAGGTGACCTGGAGCGGGCAGCGGCGGCGTCATCGCCGATCCATCGCGTAGCCGATCCGAAGGGACTCGACCAGTGTCTGAGGCAAGAATCCTGGTGACGGGAGGTTCGGGGTTCATCGGCTCGCACCTTGTTCGGCGTCTGCTGAAGGGCGGCCAGGATGTCCTCGTCGTCGACAATTTCAGTTCCGGGACCAGGGCGAATCTGGCGGACCTGTTCGGCCATCCGCGTCTGGAGGTAGTCCGGCACGACGTGACCTTCCCGCTCTATGTGGAGGTCGATGAGATCTATCACCTGGCCTGTCCGGCGTCGCCCGTGTTCTACCAGCGCGATCCGGTGCAAACGACGAAGACCTCTGTGGTCGGATCGATCAATATGCTGGGATTGGCCAAGCGGACCAAAGCCAAGATCTTGTTGGCATCCACTTCTGAGGTGTATGGCGATCCGGAAGTGCACCCCCAGGACGAGAGTTATTGGGGTCACGTCAATCCCATCGGCCCCCGGTCGTGCTACGACGAGGGTAAGCGCTGCGCCGAGACGCTGTTCTTCGACTATCGCCGGCAGCACGACATGCCGGTCAAGGTCGCCAGAATCTTCAACACATACGGACCCCGGATGCGGCCGGACGACGGCCGGGTCGTGTCCAATTTCATCGTCTCAGCCCTCAGCGGCCGGCCGTTGACGATCCACGGGGACGGCACCCAGACTCGGTCCTTCTGCTTTGTCGACGACTTGGTCGATGGGCTCGTGAGCTTGATGCGAACCCCGCACGAGGTGACGGGGCCGATCAACATCGGAAATCCGCACGAGTTCAGCATGGCGCAACTGGCCGAGCTGGTGATCTCCCTGGTCGGCACCGACGTCGGCCTCGAATACCTCCCACTGCCGACCGACGATCCGACCCAACGCCAGCCCACCATCGACCGCGCCAGAGACGTGCTCGACTGGACACCGAGCACCGAATTGGCCGAAGGCCTGAGCCGAACCATCGAATACTTCCGCGGCCAACTGGGCGTTGGCCCCGTGCGCGGCGCCGGTGAGCCCGACCATCCTGCCCACGCGCCCGTAGACACAGGGATGGCTCAGGCGATCATCAGCTGAGACCCGTTGGTTGCTTCATGTCCATCGCCTGCAGGTCGGAAACTCGGGAGAACGAGAGTCAGCGCTGACGAGCTGAAGCAAGATCATCATCCATTCGCCCGGAGGTGCTGCGGAGTTCACGGAGACGTCATCTCTGACGAGCAGGACCTGCTCGGCCGAGTGCCGCCGCCGGCGGGAACTCACGGTGTACGAAACGGGCGTGACCATTTTCGGCTGGCTGGCGCCCGAGCTCGACCGGGATTGCTACCGTCAGCACCTCATGGGGAGGAGACGCACTGATGACTGATGGACCGTCCGTGACCGATCTGCTGGACGAGGTGCGGAAAGAGCTGCGCATCGCCCGCACCATTCCGTCGACCGGAGTCCAGCTGCGTCACCGCGCGGTCGAAGAAGGAGTCGATCACATCCTCTCGGACCCTCGCTTCAACAACATGCGGGTGGAGCTGCACAATCCCATCGCGATCGCGACTGCTCTCCGGCACGTGACACTGGACGGCATGCTGGCCGAGTTCGGCGTCTACAAGGGCACCTCGCTGACCCAGATCGCGAAGTTCTTCCCCGAACGCACCGTGCACGGCTTCGACAGCTTCATCGGACTTCCGGAGTCTTGGGGCAGCAAGGCGGCCGGGGCGTTCGACGTCGGCGCCAAGCCGCCGCAGCTGTCGGTGACCAACGTGGAGTTCCACGTCGGCTGGTTCGACGACACCGTGCCTGTCTTCGCCAAGGAGCACTCCGGCCCGTTCGCCTTCGCCCATCTGGACGCCGACCTCTACAGCTCAACGAAGACGGTATTCGACCAGCTCGGCGACTGGTTCGTGCCCGACACGATCGTGGTGTTCGACGAGTACTTCGGCTACTACGGCTGGCAGCACCACGAGCACAAGGCGTTCCAGGAGTTTCTGGAGCGGACGGGGCTCTCGTTCGAGGCGATCAGCCTCGGCCACATGAACCTGGCGGTGCGGCTCACCGACGGCTGAGGCGCGCGCAGCCAACGGCATGATCGGGGCTCTCTTTACCGGCACGGACGGGTCCGAGATCCCGGCCCAACCGGCGTGCCGGTCGTAGCAGCCGACCGCACCCCCGTGAACCACACTCGACGACACGTGGGATACAGCAGCGCCAGCGTTTAGTGGTATGCACAATGTGGACGTCACCTGATACTCGCGGAGGGCCCCAGTGACCTCAGTCTCGGCCAGACCACGATTTCTATCGATTGTCGCCCCGATCGGGGCATTCGTAGCGGTCCTCGCGGTCTATGCCGGCCCCGTACCCGGACCGCTCCTGACGTCACTCCACGGAACCAGCATGTCGGCAGTCGTCGTCTTCGCCGCATTCGCCGTGTGCGGCTTGTGGGTTTTGCGCAAGTCATCCGGATCAGCGTGGCGATGGGCAACTGGCATCGGCGCAATGCTGGCGAGCGCACAGATGGCCGGCATGTCAATGCGTACCTACGACGGCCTGTTTCAACGGCTCCTCGCAAATCCCGCCTGGGCAATGGTGCATTGGCTCGGGAGTGCCTGGATGGTCACCTGCGCTCTCGCCGCTCTAATCGGTGCAACTGATTCCTACGGCGAGTGGTCGAGGACGAAGGGTTTGGCCGGACCCGTAGGGAATTCGCGGGTGTTCGCTCGGCTCGTCGATTCTCTGCGGTGCACGGATCAACTCCGACGGTGTCGAGGCTGGCTGCTGTTGATGGGTATCGTCGTCCTGTCTCGTATCCCGTATCTGCTGGTGTATTGGCCCGGTATTGTGGCGGCTGACACCTTTCGTAGTCTCACCTATGTGCGTGGCATGAGGCAATGGCAAAGCTATGAGCCGGTGGGAGAGTCCCTGTTCATCGGGGTCATTCAGTGGTTGGGAACCAGCCTCGGTTGGGGCGACCTGGGCGTTGTGGCGATGGGTTCGATAATTCTGATCGTGGCCAGTTCGGCCGCCGTCACCTTCATGCTGGTCCGCATGGCGGTCTGGGGAGTGCCTCGAACTGTATGGGTGGCAACTCTTGCGTGGATGTTGCTGCTGCCGATCTTCGGCTACTACAGCCTAGATCTTGTCAAGGACGTGCCCTTCTCCATCGCAATGCTCGTCTTTCTCGTGTGCATCGGCGAGATATCCTTCGGGAGGGCTGATACTGTTCGGAAGTTGTGGCCGTGGATCACAATGACTCTCGCAGGTGTCGCAGTGATCGGCACGCGAAACAACGGAATCCACGTCATTGCCCTCAGCGTTCCGCTCCTCATCATTCTACTTCGCAGCCTTTGGAAACGAATAGTGATCGTTTTCGCTGTGCTTCTTTTGGCCTATGGCGTGTACGTCGGTCCGGTTTACGGGGTGCTCGACGTCCAACCAGGGCCCGCGGAAGAGAGCTACTCCGTGCCTCTTCAGCAACTCGGGCGCATTGCGAAGTACCGGGCGACATCGCTGTCCGCGACCGACCGCAGTTATTTCGCTCGCATCTTCGCTGGCATGCCTCCCGAGGAACTCGCGAAACATTACGTACCCGGCCTGGCGGATCCGATGAAGCTGCAGGCACGCAAGGCTTGGAGCGAGCACAGCACCATCGAGTTCATCGGTGGCTGGCTGAGAGTTGCCGCGAAGTATCCCGTAACGGCAATGGAGGCAACTCTGGCTAATACAGTCGGGTACTGGGACCCCGAGGCGCCTTCGTACGACGGTGTCGTCCGGTGGTCGGTCAACGACTGGCGCGGGATCCATCTAGACATCCCGTCTGGAAGACCGACCACGGGCATTGCGGGCAAAATCGAGGCGAGCGGGATCATGCCCACCCAGTCCTACATTGTGGGTACACATGACGACGGGTACCGAGCCATCCCCATCGTCGGGCTGGCAATGTCGCCCGGCTCGGTGTGTTGTCTGTGGTTCGTCGGTTGCTTGCTCGTCGCTCGACGACGCATTCCGAGTGCAATGGCAGTCTTCGTTCCGGCGGCCGTCCTTCTGCTCACCTTCCTGGCAGGTCCGATCTCGGGCGGTCAACGGTATTCGTTGACGCTCTTCATGGCCCTGCCCCTCGCTGTCGCTGCCGTAGTACTGGCAGCCCGCGGAAATACTCCGGTCACGGGTTCGGCGGACACCACGACGGACGTGTCTCCCCGCAGGCAAGCGCACGGTCAGGACTTGACATTGTCCGAATCAGTCCCGTCACCGGGCGGTACACCTGGACAACCCAATGCTGACCTGATATCCGCCGGCACCCGCGCGACCGGCGAAATGAACAGCCAGTCAGTTGTCGAGCATCGCTTTGGTGAGCCGCCCAAGTCGCCGGACGCCGTTCTCGATTCGGGCGTCCCATACGTGCCCAACGCTGAGTCTGAGGCAGTTGCGAAAGCGTCGGCTGGCTGAGAAGACGTCGCCGGGCGCAAAGCAGATCCCACCTTCCACCGCGCGGTCGAAGAGGACACGCGAGTCCAGGCGTCGCGGCATCTCCAGCCAGAGCACGAAGCCTCCCATGGGCTGGCTCACCTTTGTCCCGGCCGGGAAGGCCGCTTCGATGGCCCGTGTCATGCGCACGATGTTTTCCTGGAGATGGCGGCGGAGCCGGCGTAGATGGGCATCGTACGCGCCGCTGGACAGGAAGTTGGCGAGCGCGACTTCGGGGAGCACGGGGCCGAACAGGCTGGCGGCCAGCTTGAAATCCATCACCTGCTGCGCATACGGGCCGGGTGCGATCCAGCCGATCCGGTAGCCGGGCGCGAGGCTTTTGGAGAACGAGCTGCAGTAGATGGTGTTCCCGCCACCCTCGAGTGCGACGAAGGGCTTGGGCCGCTCGCGGCCGAAATGGATTTCGCCATAGACGTCGTCTTCGATGAGCGGCACGTGATGTCGATTCAGCAGTGTCAACAGTTCCTGCTTGTTCGCCTGGGTCATCATCGAGCCCAGAGGATTGTTGAAGCTCGATGACAACACGCAAGCGGCTATCGGCTCCGACGGCAGGACCCGGGCGAGCGCCTCGAGGCTGACGCCGCGTGTCGGGTCGGTGGGCAACTCCAGGGCCTTGAGGCCCAGCACTTCCAGGGTGTGGAGGAGCCCGTAGTAGGTGGGCGACTCGACTGCGATCGTGTCACCGGGTCGGGCGATCGCGTTCAGCGCCAACATCATCGCCTCCGTGCAGCCGTTCGTGATGATGATGTCGTCGGGTGGCACGACGTGACCGACGCGTACCGCCCGCCGGGAGATCTCGCGGCGCAGCGCTAGCTGGCCGCGCGGCCCGCCGTAGACGTTGCAGCGCGCCCCTTGCTGGCGGGCGACGCGAGCCAGCGTCAGATCGAGCCGCTGGGACTGCAAGAGGGCGGCGTCCGGCACCGCGCTGCCCAGCGGGACCAGATCCTCGTTCGACGCGTACTCCAGCAAGGTCGCGAGGGCGCGGCTGATCGACACCGTGGACGGCTTCCTCCGCTGTCGAGGCGTCGACGGCAGAGCCAGCGTTCCGCCCGGCGATGCCACATAGAAGCCCGATTGAGGGCGGGCCACCAGCACGCCGCAGTCCTGCAGGACACGGTAGGCCTGGAGCGCGGTAGAGACGCTGATGCGGTGCTGCTCGCTGATGGTGCGTACGGACGGCAGGCGCGCGCCGGGCGTCAGTGTGCCGTTGTCGATCATCTCCGTGATGAGCGACGCCAGCTGCTCGTAGCGGTGCGCCGCCTTCGCGCCGTCGCCGATCGGGGCTGTTCCGCGCGGAATGATCTTCTCACCAACGACCGCGCGCACACGGTCGGAGCGATCGGCGGTCTGTGTGTCCACAAGCTCGATTATGGGTCGTCGAGCACCTATCGGCATGCAAATTGTACTGGTCGAAATGGTCGAGAATTGAGGCTGTTATGGTTGCGCGCCGGTTCTTAGGCTGAGCTCGGTTCCTGGCGCCGATCCAAGGTGGACGAATGACAGAGCTCGACGAGGTCCTCTGCAAGGCCGAGGCCGCGCCCTGGCGCGGCCGGTTCCCACGCAACGAGATCATCTCCCTGCTCGACGTGAACCGGCCGTTCAACCTGGCCGAGAGCACGTCGCGGGATCTCACGGTCGGGGAGGTGCTGGACCTGGCCAGGCTCGACGCTCTGCGCGGCTTGGAGCTGGGCTACGGCCGCTCGGCCGGGTCGAGCGATTTGCGCGAGGCGGTCGCCCAGGATTGCGGCGTGTCGGCCGAGCAGGTCCTCACCACGCAGGGCACCGCGCTGGGCCTGTTCCTGCTGGCCTTCGAGACCTGCCGGCCCGGCGACGAGGCGGTGCTCGTGACACCGTGCTTCCCGCCCAGCCGTAACGGCCTGCTGGGTGCCGGCGCCACCGTCCGCGAGGTCCGGCTGAGGTTCGACAACGGCTACCGGCTGGACCTGGACGCCGTCGCAGCGTGCCTGTCGCCCAGGACGCGTCTGGTCAGTCTCGCCTCGCCTCAGAACCCCAGCGGCGTGCGTACTCCCGGCTCCGTCGTCATCGAGCTGATCGCGCTGCTGGAGGCCAGCGCGCCGCAGGCCGTGCTGTTCATCGACGAGACCTACCGCGAGGCCGGTTATGGCAGTCAAGGCGTGCCGGACAGCTTCGCCGGTCTCCATCCGCGCGTCGTGACGGGCGGTTCTGTGTCGAAGGCGCTGGGCGCGCCTGGTCTCCGCACGGGCTGGCTCACTGTGCCGGATCCGGATCTGCGAGCGCGGCTCACCGTCGCGAAGCTGAACACCGTCATCTGCGGCTCGGTGCTGGACGAGGCGCTTTCGGCCGAGCTGCTGCGGCGACGCGACGAGGTGCTGGCGCCGCGCCGACGGCAGCTGATCGAAGGTCTGGCCGAGCTGGCGACTTGGTGCGAGAGCGAGAGTCGGCGGATTGAATGGGTACGCCCGGACGGAGGGGCTCTGTGCTGCATGCGGCTGCGCCCCGACGCCTTCGACGAGGCGGCCGTCGCGCGGTTCTGGGCCTTGCTGCCGGAGCACGACCTTCAACTCGCCTCGGGTGCCTGGTTCGGTGAAAGCGACCGGATCTTCCGTCTCGGTTTCGGCTACCTGCCGCCCGGCCGGCTGACGCCTGCCCTGGCCGCCCTGTCTGCCGTGCTGGACGCTGCCAACCGCCCGTCTCCGGACGAGATCGATCCCGCACGGCGATGACGCATTCCGTTCACAACAAGGCCGATGGAGCAGCCAGGCCGCTCCCTGAGGGGAGGGAGGCCCGGCGCATCGCGGTGATCAACTCCTTCGACGGCAGCACCGTCGGAACGGTGGCGGACATTCCACCGGAGGACGCGCCGGCACTGATCGGCACTGCCATCCAGGGTGCCCTGGCCTGCGGCGCCCTGTCCCGGTATGAGCGCGCGCGTGTGCTCGACGCTTGCGCGTCGCTGGTCGAGCGCGACGGTGCCGAGTTCGCCGAGCTGATCGTCGCCGAGGTCGGCAAGACCATCAGGCAGGCGGCCAAGGAGGTGCAGCGCTGCGTGAACACGCTCAGGCTCTCGGCCAACGAGGTGCGGCGCAATGCCGGCGAAGTGGTTCCGTTCGATGCCTACGCCGGCTCGCAGGGCCGGCAGGGCTGGTTCACGCGCGAGCCGCTGGGTGTGATCGTGGCCATCACCCCATACAACGACCCCCTCAACGTCGCCGCCCACAAGCTCGGGCCAGCCATTGCGGGCGGCAACGCGGTGATCCTCAAGCCCTCGGAGCTGGCTCCGCTGGCCGCTCTCAGGCTTGTCTCCTGCCTCGTCTCCGCCGGTCTGCCCAACGGCGTCGTGACCGGCGCCACCGGAGGGGCGTCGCTGGCTCAGGCGTTGGTCTCGGCCCGCGAGGTTCGCATGGTGTCGTTCACCGGCGGCTTCGCCACCGGTGAGAAGATCGCCCGCTCCGCCGGATTGAAGAAGCTCACCATGGATCTCGGAGGCAATGCGCCCGTCATCGTGATGGGTGATTGCGACCTCGACGACGCCGTCACGGCGTGCGTCTCGGGCGCATTCTGGGCGGCGGGCCAGAACTGCATCGGCACCCAGCGGCTGCTCGTGCAGGACTCGGTCTACGAGGAGTTCAGGCGGCGCTTCGTCGACGGCACCCGGGCATTGACCGTGGGTGATCCCGCATCGCCTCAAACCGACGTCGGCCCCATGATCAGCCAGTCGGCCGCCCGACGCGCCGAAGAACTGGTGTCGGCGGCGCTGCGCCAGGGCGCGACGCTGCTGTGCGGCCACGTACGAGAAGGCGCGCTCTATACGCCCACCGTTCTGGAGGATGTCAACCACAGCAGCGAACTGTGGCGGGCCGAGGTGTTCGCCCCGGTCGCGGTGCTCCAGCGAGTCGGGAGCCTGGCCGAGGCGCTCACGCTCGCCAACGCCCCGGATTACAGCCTCCATGCCGGCATCTTCACCAGCGACCTGAACGCCGCCCTGGACGCTGCGCGGCAGCTCGACGCCGGTGGCGTCATGATCAACGACTCGTCGGACTATCGATTCGACGCCATGCCGTTCGGAGGCTTCAAGTACGGCAGTCTCGGCCGTGAGGGCGTGCGCTTCGCGTACGAGGACATGACCCAGCCCAAGGTGGTCTGCATCAGGAGGTCATAATGGCGCACGGTGGAATCGTGGCAGGGTCCTGAGCGGACCCCGGAGGGGAAGCCGGCGTCGGCCCGACGCACCGCCACTGAAGGAGAAGTCCCATGCCGATGATTGATGTCACTGCGATCGAAGGCACGTTCGCCGATCCACGGGCACTCGCTCGAGCGGTCGCCGCGGCTGTCATGAGCATCGAGCAGGTTCCCGACATTCCGATGTTCCGCCAGAACACGGCAGGCTTCGTCCACGAGGTCCCTGCCGGCATGTTGTCCGACGTCGAGGGCAGCGACGCGCATGTCCGGGTGCAGGTGCTGACCAACGCCGGGGCTCTCGACCGGGACAAGCAGCTCGCGGTGGTCGCCGAGCTCACCCGGCTCGTCGCCGAGGCCGCCGGTGACCCAGGCATTGCCGACCGGACCTGGGTGCTGCTCACCGAGGCTCCCGACGGCGGTTGGGGCCTGCACGGTCGGGCCCATACCAACGCCGAGCTCGTGGCGGCCGCGCGATCCGAAATCTCCGCGCTCTCCGCCGCACCCGACGCCTAGCGCCAGGCCGAAGTCACCCGGCCCGTCCGTTGCGATAGCTTCCGTCGCGGAATTCCTCGATGAGTCCTGGGTGGGACGGGGACCAGCCGAGCTCCGTTCGAGCTTTGGCCGCGGCCGTGCCCTGGTCGAGCAGCAGGACTTCGGCGAAGTAGTCGCCCAGGCGTTGCCGAGCCTCTTCGTCGGAGCCCGAAACCGCTCCTGGAGCGCCGGCCGCGACAGCGGCCGCCTCCGTGAGCTCGGCGAGAGTTGGGTTCATTCCGTTCCCGATGACGTAGTAGCCCCGGGCTGCGTCGTCTTCCCATACGCGCCGGAAGGCGTCGGCGAGGTCGGCGACGTGGACCGTCGACCAGTGCTGTTGGCCGGTGCCGAGCATGATCAAGTTGCCCTGGTCGTCCCTGGGGGAGCCGAGGAGTAGCCCCGGGACCGCCCCACCGCCGTCGCCGTAGGCGACGCTCGACACGACCACCACCCCGCGCATGTCGCTCACCGCAAGCATTCGGCGCTCGATCGGCTCCTTCCACGCCACCAGCGCTGGCGCCTGGAAGGGGGAGTCCTCGGTGATGGAGGTGTTGGCGCCATAGATCCAAATTCCGCTGATCTCGACGAAGGGCTTGCCCGTGCCGTCGTACGCATCGATCGCCGCGTCGACCACGGCGGACTCCAAGTCAGGGCTGGTGGCGTCACCCGGGCTGGCCGTATGGATTGCGCCGTCAGCATCCGCCAAAATTTGCGCGACCGTCGGTCGATCGTGGAGGTCAACCACGATCGGCGTGGCGCCCCGGGCCGCGACGAGGCGAGCCTGATCGTCGGTGCGGACCAGCGCGGTCACCTCGTGCCCGTGCTTGGACAAGTCCGCTAGTACGTGGGATCCGATGAAGCCTGTTGCACCGGTGAGTGCCACCTTCATGGCCGACGCCTCCTATCGGGTGAATCGCATCACTTGACCATTCAAGTTAACCTTGAATGACTTGAACTGTCAAGTTAGATTCGGGGAGTACGCGGGGAAACACGATCGTGATCACCGGACTGGCTGCGGATGAACCAGCGCCCTGCCACTGGGGAAGGATGGACCGCAGGCTGGCTCCGCCGACCCCTGGGGTTCCGCAATGAGCAGCGTTCAGGTTCAGGCGCTGCGCTGCCGCGCGCCAGTCAATCACTTGAATCGTCGAGTGATCGGTATCATGGTCCCATGACCGAAGCTGCCCGCCGCGGCGCCCCCGAACCGCCAGTGAAGTGGCTGACGGCCGCGGAGCTGGACTCCTGGCTCTCCGTCGTGCGGTTGATCACCTGGCTGCCGTGGTCGATCGATCAGCAACTGCAGCGCGACTCGGGCCTGGGGATGGTGGAATACCAGGTTTTGGCGATGCTGTCGGAAAGGCCACAGCGAACCATGCGGATGAGCGCGCTCGCCGTGGTCACGAACGCGTCGCTGTCTCGTCTGTCGCACCTCGTCAAGCGCCTCGAGGGGCGGGGTCTGGTGCGCCGCGAGCCCGATCCGACCGATGGACGATTCACGAACGCGATCCTGACCGACAGCGGCTTCCAGACCCTCGCCGAAGCAGCCCCCGGTCACGTGGCACACGTGCGGTCACTCATCATCGACGTCTTGTCCCCAGAGCAGCTGCGGCGCCTCGGCCGCGACGCCGACCGCATCATGTCGCACATCAACACCTCTGGCGCCTAACACAGCACCGCATCAGGGAACATCTCTCAGGAGGGGATCGACATCATGGCGACAGCACATCGCCCGAACGGACGCACGGCCGAATGACCAGCCCTGACCAGTCGCGGGCGCACGGCCTGCGGCTGATGTCGGGCCGCGATCCGGACGAACGGCACAGGGTGGCGACACCCTTGGAGCTGCTGTACGACCTGACCCTCGTGGTCGCGTTCGGTGCTGCCGGCGAACAGTTCGCCCACCTGATGGCCGAGGGCCATTACGCCGCGGGCTTGATCGGGTTCGGTTTCGCGATCTTCGCGGTCTGCTGGTGCTGGATCAACTACTCCTGGTTCGCCTCCGCCTAGACACCGATGACTGGGCGTTCCGGGTCGCGACGATCGTGCAGATGGTCGGCGTGATCGTGCTCGCGCTGGGACTCCCGCAGGTGTTCCACTCCATCGACGAAGGCCACACCATCGACAACGCGGTCACGGTCGCCGGTTACGTCGTGATGCGACTGTCAATGATCTTCCTGTGGCTGCGCGCCGCCCGCCAAGATCAGCGTCGACGTCGGACCTGCCAGACCTATGCGATCACCATCGGCGTCGCGCAGGTCGGATGGGTCGCGCTGCTGCTCGCGCACACCCCGATCGCGCGGTTCTTCGCCTGGGCAGCACTGCTGATCTTGATCGAGCTGGCTGGTCCGGTGATCGCCGAGCGCGGCAGGGGCCGGACGCCGTGGCATGCTCACCACATTGCCGAGCGATACGCGCTGCTGACGATCATCACCCTCGGCGAGGGCGTGCTTGGCACGGTCGCCTCGTTGAGCGCGGTGGTTCAGTCACAAGGCTGGAGCCTGGACGCCGCACTTGTCGCGGTGGCCGGGATCGGGTTGACCTTCGGGCTGTGGTGGATCTACTTCACCGTGCCAGCCGGGGAGGTGCTGCACGTTCACCGGCAGCGGGCTTTTCCCTGGGGCTATGGCCACATGCTGATCTTTGGTTCGATCGCGGCCACCGGGGCCGGTCTACACGTCGCGGCCTCGTACATCGGCCACCAGTCCCACATCGGGCCGACGGCAACGGTGCTGACCGTTGCAGCACCCGTCGCGGTTTACGCATTCGCCCTTTTCGCGCTGTACACCTATCTCGTCCACTCCGGCGACCCCTTCCACGGAGCGCTTCTTGCCGGCACCACCGCGATACTCGCCATCGCCGTGCTCCTGGCATTCGCAGGCGTACCCATGGCTGTCTGCCTAGTGGTCCTGATGCTCGCGCCGCTCGTGACGGTAGTCGGCTACGAGACCGTGGGGCATCGGCATCTCACAACAGCATTGACCAACGCGCTCGCGGGCTAGGCCCGGCAGGCAAGGAAACGCATTCAGCGCAACTTCGCGGCGTGAAGCTGGCCCACGCGCCCCGGCTGACAGCCGCATCACCGAACCGCTGGTGGATGGCTCGACAAGTTGTGCCTCGGGCGGCTGAACCACTTCCTCATTCGTCTTGATGAGGTGAGGGGGATCGTCCGGCGCGGCATCCGGGCTCGGCACAGAGGTCGTCAGGCAACAAGAGAAGCTGCGCGCAGCGGGGCTAGAGCAGCGCTCCAGGCGACGACCTGGTCGAGCAGCGTGTGCAGCGCGGTCGCTGCGTAGTCGCTGGGCTTGAAGACACTGAAATGCTCGAACTCTGTGGTCAACGGCAGTGTCACCTGCTGCCGAACATCGGCCATCTGGAGTTCTCCGGCCACCAGTCGCAGGTGCTCGACGGCTCGGGCCCCGCCGACGACGCCGTAGGAGACGTAGCCCACCGCCTTGTTGTTCCACTCGGCGTAGAGGTAGTCGATGGCGTTCTTGAGCACGCCGGAGGTGCCGTGGTTGTACTCGGGCGTCACGATGATGAAGCCATCGAAGGAGGCGATCTTCGCGGCCCAGTCCTTGGTGTAGTCGTTCTGGTATTGGCCGAGCGACGGCGGCAGGGGCTCGTCGAGGTGCGGCAGCGGGTAGTCACGGAGATCAACCAGCTCGAAGCTCGCGTCGTCGCGGCCGGACGCGACATCGAGCACCCACTGAGCCACTTGGGCACCGTTACGGTTGGGACGGGTGCTGCCGAGAATTATGCCGATCGAAGTCATTCCAATCCTTCAGGTAGTTGCTACATCAAGCAACTGCCACTGTACAGCATCTCCTTCGCGCAGCAAGTACAGTCATGCCCATGGCGGAGGTGTCTCAGGGGGAACCTGTTCCGCTGACCGCGGAGGAGGAGGCATTCGTGCGCGCCTTCGGACGGGCGCTTCTCACCGTTCCACGAGCTCTGGATGCCGACCTGCTGCAGGAGCAACGCATGTCGGTTAACGAATACATGACTCTGGTGCACCTGTCGGAGGCGCCCTGCCGAAGACTGCGGATGAGCGAGCTCGCCGCAGTAAACGCACTGTCCCTCAGTGGCATGACCCGCATCATGAACCGACTGGAAGTGCTGGGGCTTGTCCAGCGCCAGCGGTGCGCATCCGACGCACGTGGCCTCGAAGCCGTTCTCACCGATGCCGGCCTCGAGCGGCTTCGCCAAGCGTGGCCGACCCACCTGAACAGCGTTCGCCGGCATGTGCTGGATCACCTGCGAGCCGTTGACCTCCCTGCGATCACCACAGCCCTGCAGCATTTCGCCGCAGACGCCCAATGCGATCCCGAGCAGGACATCACGATCGGCCGATGACCAGGCGAAATACTGTGGTGTCCCCAACGGGGTTCGAACCCGTGCTGCCGCCATGTGAAAGTGCGAGTCCTCGGGAGTGGTGGGGTTTCGGGTAGCCGGTGCGCCTTCCTCGTGATAGGCGCCATCGGCGGAATTATCGGGACCCCGACCCACGTCTTGGCTATCGGTGAATTCTCACCCCGCGAGCGGCGGGAGCTTTGGCCTCGTACACCGGACAGGTTCACAAGACAAGGACATCAACGATTGAGAGCCCGGCCCGGCCCTGTCCGTTCGTTCGCTCCGGTCCGAACCCGCCCACCAGCCATACCGTCTCGCCCTGCACCGCGGCACCCAAGCCGGCCCTCGGAAGGGTCATCGGCGGCAATGGCGGCAATGTCGTGGACGAGCTCGCTGTCTCGGGTACGCAAACCACCTTGTTCGTCAGCGAGTCCTTGGTAGCGCCACGGATTCGTGTCACTCCGCCGAACAGGCAGACGCCACGATCCGCCAGCCACACCGCAGAGCCGCTTCGCACCGGAGAGACGTCCGACAGCGGCGTGATGCGATCTCCTGTTACGAGGTCCACAGCGCCCAACGGCACGCGGCGACCCTCTTCGCTCACATCGGCGCCGCCGAGAAACCACACTCGGCCGTTGCCGTCGCTCGCAGCCACCAGATCCTCTCTCTTTCGTCGCACCTGGCCGATTGCGCGCCACGCGCCTCCGCCCTCCCAAACCCACACGTCGGCGTGGTTGACGTTTTCCGGTTTTCCGTCGCCGTTCACGTCCCGGCTGCTCAACCCTCCGGCGAAGACCAGCCGCTGCCCGTCCCATGCGGCCGCGCCACCCGCTCGTTCCTCCGGGAGCCGGTTGAGCAGTTCCCAACTGTCGTCGTCCGGACCGTCGAGGACCCAGACGTCCCGGCTGATCTTCTGGTTTCCGCCCTTGGAATCGGTCGTCCGCCCGCCCACGACGAACAGCCGCGTCCCGTCACTGACAATCGGCATGCTGTCGAGCCGCACGGGCAGCCTCGGGCCCGGCCGCCAGCCGTTCTTGAAGACCCACACCTGGTCGAGGGCCGGGCGACCGGCGCTGGGCGCGTCCCCGCCCACGACCCAGACGGCACCACCGAACACCGTCACTCCGGCCGCTTCGAGCGGCCCAGGCAGGACGGTCCCTCGTTGCCACTTGGGTGGCGGCTTGGGCGGTGGTGTTGGAGTCGGCGACGGGGTCGGGCTGCTTGTCGGCGTGGGGCTCCTCGGCGTCGCCACGGTCACCGGTGGGCCGGCCGTCGGCTCCTCGCCAGTGCGCAGGGCGATGATCACGCCCGCTCCGATGCCCAGGACGACGGCCGTGAGCATCACTGCGAGTACCCGGATCAGGTCTCTGGGCCGCCGTGCCAGCTTCTCGGCCTGCTGCTCCGTAGCCGTGGGTGGGGTGCCCGGCTTGAGCCCGCCTGGCCCTGAGACCGCCTCAGGGCCCCAAGACCCCGCAGCACCGACGGCATCGGCCGCCGCTCCGCCGGCGTCCGCCGCCGCTCCGACCGGCTCGCCAGGCAGTAAGCCGTCAGCCGAAGTGATGCCACGAGCGACCCCACCGGGCGCACTGGCCGTGGAGGGTATGGCGCGTGCCAGGGTCGAATCCGAAGCCGGCCGTCCGGTGACGATATCCGCTTCTACCCGTCCGACGCGTACCGAGCCCAGAGCCACATCGTGCTTGGGGTGGGCATCGAGCGCGGTGGGTACGGAGAACTCCCTGGTCAGCAGCTCGCTGACCAGCGGGATCCGCGAGCTGCCGCCGATCAGCAGGATGCTGCGCAGCGACGACGGCTCCACCTGTGCCGACCGCAGGGCCCGGGCCATCGCGCCGATCGTCTCGGTAAGCGCCGGGCGGATCATCAGCTCGAACTCGGCTCTGGTCAGCCTGACCGTGGTGTTCAGACCGGGCACCGCAAGCGGGATCATGGTGTCGACGTCGGTCGATAGGGCCTCCTTGGCCTCCACACAGTCACGACGCAGCCGGGCCAAGCCGACGGTCACCGCGGGGTCCTCGGGGTCGAGTGTCGCGGCCGCTGCGCCGAGCGCGCCGAGCACGTGCTGCAGGACGGCCTCGTCGAAGTCGACCCCACCGAGGTGCTCGATCCCCTCAGGCGTCCCCAGCGCCTGAAATCCGGTATTGGTCTTCTCCAGCACGCAAGCGTCGAAGGTTCCGCCTCCCAGGTCGTAGACAGCGACCCGGTCGCCGGGCGTCACCCGGGTCTGGGCGGCGTACTGGGCGGCCGCGGCCTCCGGCTCGGTGCACCGCTGCGCGGCTCCGACACCGGCCATCACAGCGGCCTGCTCCAGCAGCTCCAGCCGAAACGGACCCCAGTTCGCCGGATGGGTCAAGACGACCTCTGCTGGGCGCTCGCCCAGTCGCTCGGTTGCGGTGCCGACCACCCAGCGCAGCAGGTGCGAGGTCAGCGCCTGGGGGGAGAAGGGGGTGCCAGCGACCATGATCGGTACGTGGTCACCGATCCGGCGCTTGAACTCGCGGGCGAGCCGGTCGGGCTCCGTCACCCCCCGCCGCTCGGCCACCTCGCCGGCCAGGAATTCCCCGTCGGGCTTGAGGAAGAGTACCGACGGCATCTGCATCGCCCGATTGCCCAGTCCGATGACGGTGGGCTCACTCACGCCGTCCGAGACGGCGGCCGCCGTGAAGGTGGTGCCGAGGTCAACGCCCAGTCGGTAGGGCACGCTGGGCATCCATTCGGGGTGGTTCGGCGGCCACCCGAGGCAGAGGCGGACCGGGCAGCCGGTAGACGATCCACTCGTCCGTTGGGACTGTCCCGAGGCTGGTGTAGCTGTAGGCGGTGGGCATCGGCCGCGCCTCGTCAGTGACGAGGTCGACGATCAACTCATCGATCCGCACCAGGTGGCGCGCACGCGTCGGTCGGATCGGGGACGGCATGGGCCCATCACACCGGAAAGCGTCACAGGCTGCAAGAATCTGAGTCGGATTCCGCCGCGGCTGGCGGCCAGCGGCCCCAGTGCCGCCCCGCGAGGACGCTCAAGGGCCGTGGCCTTTGTCACGACTACCACTCCAGGGATCGACTGCTCAGCGATCATGCAGCTCGGCGTGGGCGGGCCGCGGGGGATGGATCATCACGACCCCGACCGAAGGCGAGGCGGCCGATCAGGGCACCCAACAGGTAGACCCCCCCTACCGCCGCGGGCCACCAGTCCCCGACCAGGTCGGTCAGCGTTGCCACCACCAGGGCGACCAGGGCAAGTCCGGAGCCCACGACGTTGGCGGTCGAGCCAAGGTAGGCCAGCAGGCGGCTCCTACTGGTAGCCACGGATTTCCTTGAAGGTGCTAGTCAGGCCACGGTTCTCGGTGTCGAAGAGGCGGCCCCCGGTCAGCTTCGCGAGAGCGCTCAGTGCGTTTGGATCGGCATCGCCGAACTTGACCACGAAAGTCGGAACGGTGCGCGCACCACGAGGGAGATCGCGATAGAACGCGCGGAACTCGGCTGCCCTGATGCCGCGGTTGGTCTCTCCGTCGGTCAGCAGCACGATTGTCGTCAGAGAGCCGGGATGGTCGACCACCTGCCGAGCCGCGAGCCGGTACGCGGCCCTTAGAGCCGTGTACGTTGCCGTATTGCCCCCGGGTTCCAAGTCTCTGACTGCGGCCCGGATGTCGGCCAACGCACCGCTCTTGCTCTTCTCCGGAATGCTGAAGAGCTTCGGCTGCCAAGGTTGGTCGGAGTAGCCAAGCAGGGTGACAACTTCCCGCTCGCGGAAGACGGCGAAGTCTCCGGTCGCCAGGTTGCCGTTTCCGCCAGCCAACGAGACCAGCGCCTGGCGCATGGAATCGATCCGTTGGCCCCGCATGGAGCCGGACAGGTCGAGCACGTAGATGGACTGGGAGGCTCGCCGGATCGTGTTCTGATATGCACTGATGAGGCTCTCGACGACTTTGCGCTGCGCCGGAAACGGCAGTTCGATCAGCATCTGCTTGCCGAAGCGCTTGTCCGGCCTCACTGCGGGCACCGCCGGCCGACGCCAGGTCTCCTCCATGATCATCTGCTGCGCCTCGGTGGAGCGCAGCCAGCTGGTCAGCGCCGCGTACGCGTCCCGCGTCGGCTCGTCGGCCCCGCTCAGCAGCGTGAGCGGGTAGTCCGCGGTCACAACGCCATCGGCCGGAGTGACGATGGTGAGCGGTTCCGAGATCTTCCTGGATGCGTTCAGGCTCAGCAATACCGACTCGTAGTTGACCAGACCGTCCGCGCCACCGCGCTTGCCGAACTTCTTCACGAACGTGTCGGCAAGCCAGCCCGAGGAGCCAGAGGTCAACGTCTGGGCCCGGAACAGCCGGCGCAGGTCCGGGGCCGCCTCAGCCACCCTGTTGGCGGTCAGCGCCGACCCGCCTCCGGATAGCGTGGTGGCCACCCCGACCAGGGCTGACAAGCCGCTGTTGGACGCCGACGGGTCGGTCATGCCGAAGGTGAAGCGATCATCTTCGGCGGCGTCGGTGATCGCCCGCCAGGTCGGCGACTTGGTGTCCCAGCCGAGCTTGCGGGCGACAGAGCGTCGCAGGCCCAACGACACCGGCGAAGCCATGATCTTGGTCGACGTGCTCAGTCGGCCGCTGGCGCCGGGCAGCAACGAGAGGTAACGATTGGACGGGAACCAGACCGCGTCGTACTTGCCCTCAGCCTTCCCGGCGGCAACGGTCCTGGACCCGTCGAGCGTGCCGGTGAAGTCGAACTCAAGCCGTACGTCGGTCGCCTCGGCCGCCTTCGCCAGTATGCCTTCCATGTCCTTCACCTCCGAGCCGGCGAGCACCCGCATGGTGATCGGTTTGGCCGCTCGAGGGGGTGTCGGTGAAGCCGACGTCCGGGCAGCGGTCGGGGAGCTCGCCGCAGACTCGCTGGCGGAGCCGTCAGGGCCTGGTGAGGGGGTGCACGCTGCGACCACAGCCAGCGCCAATCCGACAGTCACCGCTACCGCGGTGGGGCGCTGGCGCTTAATACTGCTTCTCCAGCGCGACAATCATCGCCTCCAGGATCTCGTAGCGCGGTGGTTCGACGACGTCGACGAGGTCGGGCGGCTGGGCCACGCCGGCCTCGGTGAGGACCTCCCGGAACGTGGCCGGGTTGGTGCTCCGGAAGCCATAGCGAGCGGCCAGGCGCTGCAGCTCGGGGTCGTCGCTGAGCAGCTCGCCAACCTTGGTGCCGGCCTCGGTCAAGGCCAGAACGGTGTGCTTGGACAGCACCTCCGGCTTCGGGTACAGCAGCACCATCTCCGGCGTGATCGATCCGTCTTTGCGGAGCTGCCGGTCGACGAACAGCGACTCATAGGTCAACAGCACCGGAGTTTTCCCCTGCCCCAAGGCCAAGTAGTCCTCGAACGGCGCCTCGGTCGAGGACTCGGAAAACCCCTGGCCCAAGAACAGCTTCACCATCTCGGGCAGCACCTTCTCCGCCTGGGCGCGGCTCTGGACCACCTGCTTGCCGTTCGCCACGTAGCTGGCCATCGCCAGAAACATGGCGGCAGAGTTGGAACGACGCACATCGGTGGTGGTGACCAGCACGGACTTCGTCGCCGGGTAGGTGGTGTTGCCGGGAATCTGGTCCCAACGGGTTCCACGGGCGACCAGAGCCAGATAGGCCTCGACGTCGAACGTCCAATACCCGGCCGGGTTCTTCGTCGCCACCCCGACCTTGGCCAGCAAGTCGACGATCGGGGCGAACGACGCGACCGCCATCGGTGAGTAGAACGGCGAGTAGACACCCAGAGTCTTGTTCTCGCGTCGGATCTTTTCCGCCGCCGGCGCCGACGAGGGAAACGCGACGTCGTAGTCCTCGAGGTTGGTCGAGGTGGCAATCTCCCGCGAGCCGGCGGTGTCCACCTTGACCTCGATCCCGGCGCGGGCGAAGACGCGCTTGACGTCGGGGTCGGTGAAGTAGGCCTTCTTTTCGGAGCCCACGACGGCCCGCACGGTGGTGAGTTTGCTGGGTGTGCTGACCTCGGCACCACTCGGTCCGGCCGAGTGCGCTGGGCGCGCGGTCTCACCCCGACTTTGGTACCGCCAGAACCCGACACCGATCATGCCCAGGACGAGGGCGACCGTGAGCACAACCCCGATAGCTCGCTTCACCCGCGCCGCCTCCCCGCGAACCCAGATCTAGCCCCACGATGCGCGCTGTCGACGATTCTAGAGTTGCGCCTGCGGCGACCAGCACGTGAGGTGGGCGCGTCAGACGAGCCGCAGGCCCAAGGGCCGCACCGTCCTACTCCACGATGTTTGATAAGCCATGAGAGGCCTTCAAGCGTTTTGGATGTCCACTAGCTCTCCGGCAGTCGCGCCCTCGTTGGCCACGCCACCGAGCCAGTTCTTCCGCCAGTCGTGCGAGACAGCGGAGCGCGGACGCTGTCGTTGGCAGCTCGGAGGGCATTCGAACGACCGCGCTGTCCGGGAGCTGGATGGCGCTCACCTACCCGGTGCCCTCGCCTTACTGCTTTGGAGGGACCATCTGGTGGTGCGACGTACAAGGGTGCGAGCGTACGGTTCGAAGGCTCGCCAGCCGACGCATCGGTCGTCGTGACATCAGAATTCAGGTGCTCTCACCGGAACTCACAGATGGCTGGCGGACTCAACCAGGACGTGTTCAGACGTTATTCGTTCGCTGCCATCTGCGTCGCGCTAGCGCTGAGTGCTTGCAGCGGATCGGCGGGCGGACAAGCTGCTACCCAAGGACCGACCTCGAGCCCGACCGTCCAGCCCAGCGCGGGACCGACCTCAAGCCCAAGCACGACCCCGAGCCAGGCCACCGGCAGTGCCGCGGCCTTGCGGCTCTGCGACACGAAGGTCCAATCGGCCAACCCGGCCCTGCGCAACGTGCGGTTCGGTCGCCACGACACCTACGACCGTCTCGCTTTCGACTTCTGCAAGCCGGCCGACACGACTCTCAATGCGACCGTCGTCAAGCAGCTCACCGAGGACGGGTCCGGCGCAAAGGTGACACTCAAGGGCAAGTACTTCATCCGCATCACCCTCACGCCTGCCGACGCACACTCCAGCACGGGACGACCCACAGTCCCCAGCCATGCCGTCACCGTGGCGGGGAGGAACATGCAGCAGTACAAGCTGATCGGCGACTTCGAAGGTGTGGTCACCTACGGCCTTGGCGTCATGAGACTTGAGGAGACAGCTCTCGCCATACAGACCGATCCGAACGATTCACGCCACATCATCCTGTACTTCGATCTCGGGCCACAGCGCGGCTGATGCCCTAGACGCTCCGGATGTCCTCGGGCTGCATTTCCCATCAGGTAATCCTCGCTGCCCGTTCACCGTGAGCCTCAACGGCAGCAAGAAGGCGCCCTGCCGGTGGCAGCGATGTCGAGTTCACTCGCTGCGATCTGCTCGCCTGGTGCCGGAGCCCCACAAGGACATGGTCGCCGCCGTGTTCCGCGGGTAGCCCGGCGGATCTAGCGAGTGATTTGCTACCGCGGCCGGATCGGCTCGTGGCCGTCGCCCTCCGGGCCGAACACCTCTCGGGCGACTCGCTGCGGCACGACCATCCGCCAGGCATCCAGCACCAACTCGCGCATCTCGTCCGCGTCGAGCGCATCGAGCCACGCCTCGACCCAGTGAAACCGCAGCTCCGACTCGCGCGGGAAGAAGAACACCTCGGGCCGCGCCGCCACCAGTGCGGCGCGTTCCTCCCTCGGAAAGGCGAACCCGATCTCAGTCTCGTCCCGGCTGAAGGCGACGTACACGATCTGACCGACACGGAACTTCACACGATCGCGCACCAGCACCTCGCTGCTGCGCGGCAACCCGGCGAGCACCCCTCGGACGTCGTCGACCGTGACCACGCATCCATCCTGGCCCTCTGCTACCCGCCGCGGTGAACCCGCGCCCACGCCCGGGCGCGTATTTGGTCCAACCCTCTCGGAGTGTGTCAAGCCCCTACCGGAACGACTGTCGCCCAGGAACCGGAACCGCGCCCCGCAACTGAAAGCAGCTACCGGACCCCGTTGGTCAAGCATGAGCCGGAAATTGCACATGGGCAGGTTCGGACCATCGATCCAGGTCCTCCCAGATGGGCGGCATCGGAGGCCCGGGGAGGAGGTGGCGCAATTTGGCGCTGGCTAGGAGAAATACTGTGGTGTCCCCAACGGGGTTCGAACCCGTGCTGCCGCCTTGAAAGGGCGGTGTCCTAGGCCTCTAGACGATGGGGACCAGAACGCAGGCGACTATACCGGGCCGCCCGCCGCCGAGCCGTTGAGCCGATTGCTCGAAACTGTCGGCAGATGGCGGCTGGAAAGCCCTCCAAGCCGTCGTTTGCGGACAGTTACGGGAGGTGCCGATCTGCCGGTGAGGCGAGGGCTCAGTAGACCGTGATGTGCACGTGGTCCTTGTGGTTGGCCGAGGGGCTGCCGCGGTCGGCCATGAAGCGCCAGCCCTCGGCGTCCCGTTCGATGTTCCAGATGTGCTGGTCGAAGATCACGTACTTGATGCCGAGCTCCCTGGCGTGCGCCCGGGCCCAGTCGCGGATCCGCAGGCCCAGCGCGTGCGCGCTGTCCGACGGATAGCCGGGCAGCATCAGGTCGAGGGCGTGGCCGGTCGGGTGGTCAGGGTAGGAGTCGGGCCGTACGCCGTAGTAGGTCTTGATCTGCGGGAATGCCACCAGCGCCGCCCGGTGCACCTTGATCGCGTTGGGCTGCAGTCCGTTCTCCACCGCGTAGACGCTGCCTGAAGGGGCCGGTGCGGTGACGCTGGGCCGCGTGGTCGACAGGTACTTCGCCGTCACCCAGCGAACGGCGCCGCTGTAGACGATCTGTGCCCGGCCGTTGACGACCACACCGGTGATGCCCAGCCGGGTGCCCCGCGGCACCTCGTCGATCTTGGTGTAGTGGTCGGTGTTGGTGGAGCGGATGTCCAGCGCGGCGGTGGCGTACCGGTAGCCGATGATCTTGGGCAGGCGTGGGGTGACCGGACCGGCGGAGTCCGGGTTGGAGAGGTACTTCGCGGTCACCCAGCGGATCGCGTTGCGGAAGATGACCTGTGCCCGGCCGTTCTGCATCGCACCGGTGATCGAGACCGAGCTGCCCCTCTTCACCTCGGCGATCACCCGAGAGCCGGTGGAGGCGGCCCAGACGTTCAGGTCGGCCAGCGCCTTCCGAGTCCCGACGACGGCCGGCAGCGCATTCGCCGAGCTGGCCAGATACTGCAGGCTCGCCCAGCCCCGGCTGCTGCCCGCATACACCTCGGCAAAGCCCCGGGCGGTCTTGCCCGTCATGACGACCGCGCTGCCTTCCCGGAGCACCCGGAGGATGCGATACGACAGGCCGGGTCCGGTGCGCAGGTTGAGGTCGGTGGTCGCGACCTTGACCGTGCCCGCGTCGATGGCCTGCGGGGCAGGCAGCTTGGTTCCCTTGGTCAGATAGCGACTGGCGATGTAAGCAGCCCGGCTGAGGAACCTGATCTTCGTCCAGCCGTTGGCGGAGCTGATCGCGGTCACCGTCTGACCACGGTAGAGACCACCGACGATGGGGCTCGTGGTGCTCGGGCCGGAACGGATGTTGACAGCCTCGATCGCGGTCATCTGGGTGTCGGCAGCGGCCGTCGTCGCGCCGACCCCGACGAGCAGGAGCCCGGCGAGCAGGACGGTGGCAAGGACTGTACGAACCTGAGCCCGCCAGGTCCGCGCCGGCCGCGTCATCACCGTCTCATCACCGCTTCGTCACAACTCGTACGTGGTCATTCGTCTTCAGTCACATCTGCACCACCAACCACACAATGCCCAGGACTCTAACTGCGCCACAATCGTTACGGCAAGCCTTGAGTTGACATCTGATCACGATTTCAAGTTGACACGCCGACGAATGATCAGAAATTTCAACGCTGTAGTTTGGTTGCATGGGGCTGCAGATGGGCCGGAGCGAGTTCGAGGAACTGGTCTCCGATGCGCTGGATCGCATTCCTGCCGCGCTGGCTGCGATGATCGACAACTGCGTGATCTTGGTCGAGGACGGGCCGCCTGCCGACGATCCCGATCTGCTCGGGCTCTACGAGGGGATCCCGTTGACCGAGCGCGGCGAGTTCTACGCCGGCAGCCTGCCGGACCGGATCCTGATCTTCCGTGAACCGATCCTGGCGATCTGCGAGACCCGTGAGGACGTGGTCGAGGAGGTGCAGATCACCGTCGTGCACGAGATCGCCCATCACTTCGGGATCGACGACGCGCGCCTGCACGAACTCGGCTACGACTAGCGCACGCGTTGGGCGTTCGCACGGCTGCCGGCAAGACGCGCGCTGACCAACGCTCCGCCGTCGGTGTCCGACCCGCCGCAGCAGCGCGGCGTACGGGAAGGAGGGGGAGCGGCGGAGGCTCCGTCAGCGCCGGGCAGGCAGAACCGGGCGGGTCAGGGTGCCGCGACGACGTAGACCAGGGCGCCGAGGCCGGTCAGGACCGTGACCGCGGCGATGAGGCAGTTCTCGCGGCCGTCACCGATCGGGCGGTCTGCGTGCAGGGCCGCGCTCGCCGTGCGGAAGCGCAGGATGGCCAGCCAGCCGAGCACCGCGGTGGTGAGCAGGGCGGCGATGCCGACCGCGACGGCCAGGATCACCGAGAGGGACGCGAGCAGCCGCGCCACCAGCAGCCCGCAGGTCAGGCCGGCGAGCAGAGTCCGTTGCCAGGCCAGGCCCGTACGTTCGTTCTGCAGGCCCGGATCCCACGGCTTGTGCATCAGCGGAAGCTCAGCTTGTCCAATGGCGGACTCTCGACGTCGCCCGTCAGCCGATGCTGATCACGACGAAGGCGATCACAGCGACGGCCACCACCCCGCCGGTGAGCACCAGCAGCAGCGGCGAGGAGTGCAGCGGCTCGTCCAACCGCATCGCTCGCTCGTTGCGCATCCACCGCGTGAGGGCGCCGATCCCGCAGCCGATCCCGCACGCGACCAGCAGGATCGATGCCGCACGGACCTCGATCCGCAGTTGATCACTGAGCCGCGCCACCGCCGCGATCGCCACTCCCGCGGCCAGGAAGCCCAGACCGGTACGGATCCAGGCCAGGAAGGTGCGCTCGTTGGCGAAGGAGAACCGGGGGTCGGGCTCGTGCCCGACGCCGTACACCCGCCGCGGCCACCGCCGATCCTCGGGCAGGCTGGGCCGGGTCATGGCTCGGATCGTAGCGGCGCAATGCGAGGCAGCCGCGGTGCCTGGCCCAGCACGATGGAGACCAGCACGACCACCGCGCCCAACAGCTGCCAGGAGTTCAGCCGCTGGTCCAGGACGATCCAGCCGAGGATGGCGGCCACGACCGGGTTGAGCAGGCCGAGGAAGGTGACCGAGCTGGCCGGCAGCCGGCGCAGGCCCCAGAACCACAGCGCGTACGCGGTGATGCCGCTGATCAGCACGAGGTAGGCCAAGCCGCCGACATTGCGGCCGGTGAGGTGGTTCGGCAGCCCCTCGACCAGCAGCGTGACCGGCAGCAGCGCCAACCCGCCGAAGAGAAAGGTCCAGCCGGTGACCGCGAGCGCGTTGATCCCGGGCGGCTGCCCCCAGCGCTTCGTCAGCACCGTTGCGAGGCTCATCATCGAGACCGCCCCGAGCATGGCGAGCAGGCCGAGGCCGTCCAGCCCGGCGTTGGACCGCAGCACCAGCAGGGCGACGCCGCCGACCCCGAGGATCCCGGAGACGATCTGGATGGCTCGAATCGAGGTGCCGAGCAGCGGTACGGAGATGATCACGACCACGATCGGGGCCAGCGAGTTGATCACCGCCGCCACGCCGCCCGGCAGCCGGTACGCCGCGATGAACAGCAGCGGGAACAGCCCGGAGGCGTACAGCACCGACAAGATCAGGAACCGGACCAGCCAGCGGCGCGGTGGCAGCCTGCTGCCGATGATCAACACCAGTCCGGTGGGCAGCGACCGCATCAAGGCCGCCAGGAGTGGCCGGCCGGGTGGCAGGAACTGGGTGGTGAGCAGATACGTCGTACCGAAGATGATCGGCGTGATCGCGGCGAGGTAGGCCCACCGGCTGGTCGGCCGGCTCGCCGACTCCTCGACCTCGACCACGCCCTCCGCGGTCATGTCGGCGGCGGTGTTGGGTCCGGGGGGCCGATCACGTAACTCACCGTGGCGGTACTGACCCAGCGCTCGCAACTGCCGAGGTGCTGCTCGCCGATCCCGCCGGACTGGCGCTCCTGCAGCGTCACGATCGTGGCCCCAGTCGCCTCGGCCAGCTCGGTCAGCGTCTCGTGGTCGGTGGTCAGGGCCAGGACCCGCATGCTCTGCCTGATCCGGTTGACCTCGAGCGTGGCCAACACCTCCGGAGCAATCGACGGCGCGGCCAGCACCAGCGGCTTCTTGGTGAGGATGAGCTTCTCCAGCGTGCCCAGCAGCTCGCGGAAGCTGGCGACGGGGTCGTCGCAGACCAGGATCGCGGGCAGCTCGAGGACGGCCCAGGAGGAGGTCTTGTCGGTGACGAAGTCACGTGAGGTGTAGCCGGCCTTGATCGTCACCGTCGACGGATCGGTGAACTCGGCCGCGATCGCCTTGCGCTCGTCCCCGGTCAGTTCTGTCGGCTCGGCGTCCGCCGGCTCCTGACGGGCCTGCAGCTCGGACAGGTAGTGCGGTGCGGGGGCGTCGGGCTTGAACCGCGGGATGGACCGCTGCGGCGGCGCCGTCATCGCCGCGGCGCGCTGCTTGTTGCGATAGCGATCCGAGAGCGCGCCGTAGATGATCAACCCGAGTCCGATCACGATGACCACGATCAACCCGACCGTCCAGGGATCCACGCGCTCAGCCTGCCACACGCGCTCTTAACGGAGCGGCTGATAGCTGGCAGACTTGGGCCGTCTGTGATCCAGCGCCGGCAGAGTAGGGGAGCCGATCGTGATCCGTGCCCGGATAGAGCTCGGCCTGTCGGCCGTCTTCGCGGTGCTCACCGTCGTCACACTCGTCTGGCCCACCTGGATCGAGTCGTTGACCGGCCTCGAGCCCGACGCCGGCAGCGGTGAGACGGAGTGGTGGCTCGTCGTCGTGCTCGGTCTCGTCACCATCGCCCTCGGCCTGATCGGCGCCCGCGACTACCGCCTGGCCAGCCGGCTCCGCCCGGACGCCGCGACCGGGCGCCAGTAGCCTTTCCGACGCCAGGCGCCGACTCCAGCCGTCAGGCGGAGATCTCGTCCAGTCGGAAGCCGACCTTCAGTGTGACCTGGTAATGCGCGACCTCACCGTCGACGATCTGGCCGCGGATGTCGCTGACCTCGAACCAGTCAAGCCCGTGCAACGTGCCGGCGGCCCTCTTGATCCCGGTCCGGATCGCGGCGTCGACACCGTCCGGCGAAGTGCCGACGATCTCGGTCAGCCGGTAGACGCGTTCGGCCATGGTTGGGCCTCCTTACTGAGGTTGGACAAAGCGCGGGGGGTGCAGCTTTGATGATCAGGCCGAGATCACCTCTCGGGCCAGGGCCGCGGGCATGTAGTCATAGCGCGCGAACGTACGGGTGAAGGTGCCCGTGCCGTGCGACACCGACCGAAGGTCGATGGGGTAGCGCGACAGCTCGTGCGCCGGCACCTCCGCGTGGATGACCGTGTAGCCGGACAGGTCGGATGACTCCGTGCCGTGCACCTGGCCGCGCCGGCCGCGCAGGTCGGCGAGAACGGCGCCGACCGAGTCGTCGGCCACAGTGATCTGCAGCGTGTCGATCGGCTCCAGCAGCGCGACCGTCGACTCGTTGGCCGCCTCCCGCAGCGCCATCGCGGCCGCGGTCTGGAACGCCATGTCGGACGAGTCGACCGAGTGCGCCTTGCCGTCGACCAGCGTCACCTTGACGTCCACCATCGGGTAGCCGGCGAGCACGCCCTTGCTGAGCTGCGTACGGGTGCCCTTCTCCACCGACGGGATGAACTGCCGCGGCACCGCGCCGCCGACCACGCGCTCGGCGAACTCGATCCCGGCACCCCGCTCCAGCGGCTCGATCTCCACCTGGCAGACCGCGTACTGCCCGTGCCCGCCGGACTGCTTGACCAACCGGCCCTGCGAGCTGGTCGGCCGGATGAAGGTCTCCCGCAGCGAGGTGCGGATCGGCTCGATCTCGACCTGGACGTGCCAGGAGTGCTGCAGCGCGTGCAGCAGCTTGTCGACATGGGCCGGGCCCATCGCCCAGATGACGACCTGATGGGTCTCGGCGTTGTGCTCCAGCCGCATGGTGACGTCTTCGGCGACCAGGCGCTGCAGTGCGGAACCGAGCTTCTCCTCCTCTGCCCGCGTCACGGCGTGGATGGCGACGGGAAGCAGCGGTTCGGGCAGCAGCCAGGGTTCGACGAGGGCGGGTCTGCCCTTGCCGGACAGCGTGTCGGAGGACTCGGCGGCCGCCAGTTTGGAGACCAGGACGATGTCGCCGGCGATCGCGTGGACCTTGGGTCGGGCCTCGTCGACCAGCGGTGCGGACAGCGGGCCGACCCGCTCGTCGTCGCTGTCGTGGTCGGGATGGGCGTCAACGTGATGGCTGGCGAAGCGCTGCAGGTGTCCGCAGACGTGCAGCTGGGCGTCCGGGCTCAGCGTCCCGGAGAAGACGCGCACCAGCGACAGCCGGCCGACGAACGGGTCGCTCGTGGTCCGGACGACCTCGGCCACAAGCGGTCCTCGCGGATCGGCGGTGATGTCGCCGTACGGCTGCCCGGTGGGGGTGAAGACGTTCGGCATGACCGCCGTGACCGGGGACGGGAAGCCCTTTTCGAAGAGCTCGTAGAGTCCCTCGATGCCCAGGCCCGACGGCGAGTGGGTGGGGATGATCGGGAAGAACCGCGCGGTGGCGATCGCGGTGCGCAGGTCCGCCATCACGATGTCGAGGTCGATCGGCTCGCCGCCGAGGTGCCGCTCGAGCAGCGTCTCGTCCTCTGACTCCTCGATGATCGACTCGATCAGCGGGTCCCAGCGCTCGTCCATGAGCGCGGTCTCCTCCTCGTTCGCCTCCCGCGGGACCGCCTCACCGTTGCGATAGCCGACGGCCGTACGGCGGAGGAGGTCGATCGCACCGGTGACCGTGCCGTCGTCGATCAGCGGCAGGCCGACCGGTTGCGCGTCGCCGAAGATGCGCTGGCACCGTACGACGGTCTGGTCGAAGTCGGCGCGCGCACCCTCGAGCTTCGTCACGGCGATGGCCCGTGGCAGCTGGATCACCTCACACTCGCGCCAGAGCAGCCGGGTGGCGTCGTCGATCTCGTCGTGCGCGGCGATCACGAACAGTACGGCGTCGGCGGCCCGCAGGCCGGCCCGCACCTCGCCGACGAAGTCGGGGTTGCCGGGGGTGTCCATCAGGTTGATCCAGAGGGATCCGCTGGGAAGCGATGCGGCGGCAAGGGACTGGGACGGCGACGGCTCACCACGCTGATGGCGACCCGGCGCCCGCGCGCTGACCAACCGCTCGAACAGCGTCGTCTTGCCGGCTCCCTGCGGGCCGACGAGGACCACGTTGCGGATCTGTTCTGGCGACGACGGGCCCTCCCGTACGGCCGTGTCGGCACTGGCCATGCTTCACCCTTCGCTCTGGAAGACCTCTACATTACGAGGCAACTTAATGCCGTGTAATCGAGGTATCTCGGCGCTGCCACCGCCCGAGCGGCGCCTGGCTGCGTTCTCGTCGTCGCCCATAGAACACCGCTATGGGACTCCTCCTCGGCCTTGCCATGCATCCACCCGGACGACGCCAGCCGTCAAGCTATCCCGGTTGCACGACACTAGTCGACCGTGCGAGAGCGAGCGCGACTGGGGCTGGGGCGGTGCCGGGGGGAGCGGCTGGCGCTGCGGGCGGGTCGGTGGTGGTGCCGGACCATGGCTGGCGCCCCCGGGCTTGCGTTCAGAAGAGTGCCGGCTCCCCGATCAGGAGCGTCGGATCCGGGCTTGCGCTCAGAAGAGTGCCGGCTCCCCGACGATCACGGGCGGCGGACCCGGGCCGGCCCTTGCACCCGCCGTCCGCAGGGTTGAGCCGGTTGAGCGCTGCAGGCCGTGCTTGCGCAGGAGCACGCCGGCTCGACGCGCGAGGTCTGCGGCATAGCTGCGCGAGACGTAGGATCCGCCGCGGTAGAGCCTGGTGTAGTCGCCGACGAGCTGCGGGTGGTGCCGGGTCAGGTAGCGCCAGAACCACTCCCGGGCGCCGGGCCGCAGATGGAGCGCGAACACGGTGGCGCCGCCGGCGCCGGCCGCCGAGATCAGGCCGAGCAGGTGGTCGAGCTGTTCGTCGCTGTCGGTGATCATGGGCAGCACAGGCGCGACCAGGACCTGGCAGGGCAGGCCGGCCGAGACGATGCTGCGGACGAGCTCCAGCCGCGCTCGGGGCGTCGGCGTACCCGGCTCGAGTGCCTCGTGGATCGACTCGTCGGTCAGGGCGATGGACACGCCCATGCCGACGTGCACGCTCTCCGCGGCCGCGCGCAGCAGGCCGAGATCGCGGCGGACCGTGGTGCCCTTGGTCAAGATCGAGAACGGCGTCCCGGAGTCGGCGAGCGCGACGATGATGCCGGGCATGAGCCGATAGCGTCCCTCGGCCCGTTGGTACGGGTCGGTGTTCGTGCCGAGCGCGACCGGCTCCTGAGTCCAGGACGGCCGCGACAGCTCCCGGCGCAGGACCTCGGCGACATTGATCTTGACGATGATCTGGCGGTCGAAGTCGTTGCCGGCATCCAGGTCGAGATAGGTGTGGGTGCGCCGAGCGAAGCAGTAGACACAGCCGTGAGAACAACCTCGATAGGGGTTGACCGTCCAGGTGAACGGAACGGCGGACGCCGCCGGCACCTTGTTGAGCGCCGACTTCGCGAGCACCTCGTGGAACGTGATGCCCGCGAACTCCGGCGTGCGCACCGACCGTACGAGATTCTGCAACCGATCCAGTCCGGGCAGCGCGGCCGGATCGCGCACTCCCTGGTCAGAGACCTCCTGGCCCGCCCATCGCACCCATCGATTCAAACATACATTCGATTAGTTGTCGATGGGCGTTCACCGTGACGCGACCTTGGGGAGCTGGACTCGACCGGGCGGCGGAATTCGCACGGTTCGATTGGGCCGGCGAGGTAGTGTCCTGCCGGTTGCCGTCCGTGGCAGTGCTCGGGACCGTACGACAGTCAGGAACTCATGGACATGACACGCGTCTACAACTTCGCCGCCGGTCCGGCGACCCTGCCGGAGGACGTCTTGCGGCAGGCCGCCGCCGAGATGCTCGACTGGCACGGCTCGGGCCAGTCGGTGATGGAGATGAGCCACCGCGGGGAGCAGTTTCTCGCGATCGCCGAGGCGGCCGAGGCGGACCTGCGGACCCTGCTCGGCATCCCGGACACCTACAAGGTGCTGTTCCTGCAGGGCGGCGCGTCGATGCAGTTCGAGATGGTGCCGCTGAACCTGCCCGGGGCCGGTTGGCACGCCCCGGTCGACTATGTCAGCACCGGCGACTGGGCGAAGAAGGCGATCAAGGCGGCAGGCAGGCTCGCCCAGGTGCACGTCGCGGCGAGCTCGGAGGACCGCACGTTCACCTACGTACCTGCGCAGTCGACGTGGCGGCTCTCCGACGACGCGGCGTACGTGCACTACACCGCCAACGAGACGATCGGCGGCGTCGAATACCACTGGATCCCCGACGTTGGGGAGGTGCCGCTGGTCAGCGACATGTCCTCCCAGATCCTGTCCCGGCCGCTGGACGTGTCGCGTTTCGGCGTCATCTACGCCGGCGCGCAGAAGAACATCGGGCCGGCCGGTCTGACGATCGTGATCATCCGGGAGGACCTGGTCGGCCACGCCCGGCCGGGCACCCCGACGATGCTCGACTACGCGACGCACGCGAAGGCCGACTCGATGTACAACACCCCGCCCACGTACGGGGTCTACATCGCGGGACTTGTGTTCCGGTGGCTGCTGGAGCAGGGCGGGCTGGCCGCGGCCGAGCAGCGCAACATCGCGAAGGCGGCGTTGCTGTACGAGCACCTCGACCGCTCCGACTTCTACCTCAACCCGGTCGAGCCGGCCGACCGCTCGCGGATGAACGTCACCTTCCGGCTCGTCGATCCGGCCCTGGACGGCGAGTTCCTGGCCGGCGCGGCGAAGCGGGACCTGGTCGAGCTCAAGGGCCACCGCTCGGTGGGCGGCATGCGGGCCTCGCTCTACAACGCCATGACGCTGGAGGGAGTGCAGGCGCTGGTCGAGTATCTGGCCGAGTTCGAGGCGACGAAGGGATGACGGAGAAGTTCCGGGTCCAGGTCCTCAACCACATCTCTGCCAACGGGCTCAGGCGGCTGAACTCGGACCGGTTCGCGGTCTCTCCCGACATCGCCGACCCGCACGCGATCCTCGTCCGGTCCGCGGACCTGCACAGCGTCGAGCTGCCCGGCTCGGTGCTCGCGATCGGCCGGGCGGGCTCGGGCACCAACAACATTCCGGTGGCCGCGTTGTCGGCGCGAGGTGTGCCGGTCTTCGCCGCGCCCGGGGCGAACGCCAACGCGGTGAAGGAGCTGGTGCTGGCCGGCATGTTGATGGCGGCCAGGAACCTCGACGGCGCGCTGCGGTTCATCGGCGAGCTGGACTCGCAGGACCCGGAACTGGAGACCAAGGTCGAGTCCGGGAAGAAGGCGTTCGCCGGCTACGAGCTCGCCGGCCGTACGCTCGGCGTGGTCGGGCTGGGCAAGATCGGCTGCCTGGTGGCCGACGCGGCGATCAAGCTCGGCATGCACGCCATCGGCTACGACCCGGAGATCACCGTCGACTCGGCGTGGAGCCTGCCGGCAACGGTCCGCAAGGCCGAGAAGCTCGGCGACGTGCTGAAGCACAGCGACTTCGTCACATTGCACGTGCCGCTCGTCGACGCGACCCGCGGCATGATCGACGCCGCCGGACTGGCGCAGCTGAAGCGCGGCGCGGTGCTGCTGAACTTCTCCCGCGGCGGGGTGGTCGACGAGGCCGCCATGATGGACTCGCTGGAGCAGAAGCACCTGGCGAAGTACGTCTGCGACTTTCCCGGCCCGCAGCTCGATCATCATCCGGGCGTTATCCTGCTGCCGCATCTGGGTGCATCCACCCGCGAGGCGGAGGAGAACTGCGCGGTCATGGTCGCGGACCAGCTCCGGGACTATCTGGTCGACGGTACGATCCGCAACTCGGTGAACTTCCCCGACGTCTCGCTGACCCGCGAATCACCCTGGCGGGTGGCGATCGCCAACGCCAACGTGCCGAACATGGTCGCCCAGCTGTCGCATGAGATGGCCGCCGCGCAACTCAACATCGCCACCATGACGAACAAGTCCCGCCGCGACCTCGCCTACACCCTGGTCGACGTCGACAGCGCCATCCCGCCCGCGGTGATCGACGCCATCGCGGGCATCGACGGGGTGCTGAGGGTCCGCTACCTCCCGCTCGGCAACTGAGTCTGGAGTCCGAGAACGATCAAGCCGCGCGATCGACAGGCGCCGGCGAACCCCTTCGCACACCCATCTCGGCCCGCACAGCTTCGTGTGTGCGAAGTCGACGAGGGTCAGGAGCGCGACTGCGTACGGAGGCTGGACGTCGTGGCGAGCTCGTCATGCAACGAGACAGTCCACTCATGGCCGGCCGCGGCGAGCGATGCGTGATAGCCGTCGGGCGCCGGCAGCCGGTCGACGCGGATGCCCGGCGGCCAGTGCCCGCCATAGACGCAGCTGGTTGCCTTGCTCGCGGCTTCGAGATCGACGAACTCCTCGATGGAGGAGACACCGATGCCCTCCGGCGCCTTGACCGGGACGGGCTCGGGATCCTTCTCGATGTCGATGCCGACCAGCCGGTCATTGCTGACCGCGAGCGCGACCCAGTCACCGCTGTGCGCCCAGCTGATGCCACCGGCCCAGCCGCGCACGTACGGACAGTCCTCGGCGTCGGTGGTCAGCGGAACCTCGCCCGCCGATACCTGGAGTCTGCGGGCGAGCTCCGTACGGGCTGCGATCCGGGCCGTTACAGCGCGATCCCGATCATCCTCGACGCCGAGGGAAATGATCTTGTCCCGCTCCCGGCCGTCCAGAAGTGCCACCGCCGAAGGGTCTGCCGCTGCGCCATGCCGCACGGGCAGCAGCCAGACGTCGACCACGCTCATCAGAGCCTCCACCTGAAAATGCCAACAGAGTGAACTGTAGCGTTCTCAGGATCACCTGCACCTCCAGCCACCGCTGTCTCGCCAGAAGATCCGTGCAGGAGCCGACCACCTGGTTTCCGGTGGGCGAGCTCTGCGCTGTCGGCTGTCGAGGAGTGGTGGATGAGCACGATCCCGTGAAGACAAAGGGCTCGGGACGTGCGGCAATTCCGCCGAGGCCAGCGAGGAACAATTCGTTGATCATTGCCGCCGGGAACAATCGGTGTCGATGCTGCCAAACCCGAAGACGCTGCCCGCCGACGGCAGATGCCCAGCCACCGACTCCACGTCCCACAGATCTCGCTGAGCCCCTGACGGTCCCTGGAGGACTCAACGATCCCGAAGATCATCCACCCCACGCGGCAGGCGTGCCTTTGTTCAGCAGGCTCCCAGACGGTTGACGCGCTGATGCGCCGTCCGTCCGGCCGTGTCCTCACTAATGCGACTGCACGGCTCGCCCGGTTACGTTGCGGTTACCATCGCCGAGCACCGACCGCTGCGCGCGGGTGCTCTGGCTGAGCCGCGTGACGCGGCGTTGGTTGAAATGACGAAAGCAGCCCATCACCGTCAGGGGTGGGCGGCATTGGTCTAGTCTGGCGCGCATGTTTGAGCACGTATCTCGTGTGGTCGCGGAGGCGGAGTCGGCGGCGAACGCGGGCGAGGACCTCAATTTCACGGTCTTACCGATCCTGCGCGGCATTTCGATGGAGGAGTTCGCCGAGCTGCTGATGGTGCTGCCCGACGAGCGCTACCCCGCGCTGTCAATGGCGTTCCCGGCGATGGCGAGCGACAAGACGCAGACGACGTGGACAGGCTCCTCGGGATACACGCTCCTGCGGCAGACCGCGTCATTCGTGCGGCTGCTCGAGGCGGCCTACTCGCGGGTCTGCGGCGAGAACCTGCCCGGCAAGACGATCCTAGATTTCGGCGTCGGCTGGGGCCGCATCCTGCGCCCGCTGTACTACTTCACCTCGCCGAACAACCTGTGGGGCATTGACGCGTGGGAGCGGTCGCTGGAGACCTGCCGCGACGCGGGCGTGCTGGGCAACTTGCGCCTATCGCAGAGTGTCCCGACCACGCTGCCGGTGGGCACGACGCAGTTCGACCTGGGCTATGCATTCAGCGTGTTCACCCACCTCGCGCCATCTTCGGCTGAGGCGTGCCTAGCCGCAGTGCGCAAGGCGATGAAGTCGGACACAGTGTTCGTGGCCACTGTGCGACCGGTCGAGTTCTGGGCCCACTTCGACAAGCAGCGCGGCCTCGATGTCGGCGCCGAGCTTGCAAAGAAGCACAGTGCCGAGGGGTTCGCGTACCTGCCGCACGGCGGCCAGGAAGGTGAGACCTACGGTGACGCTACCTACTCCCGAGAGTGGCTGTCGCAGCAGCCGGGATGGAAGGTTGTCGGGTACGACTGGTCGCGCGTCGACGCGTACCAAGTAGCGATGATCTTGCTCGCGATCTAGGAGTGAGGTGGCAGCAGCTTTCCAAGCTTCGGCCGTCGCGAAGGAATCGGTGGCTCGGTTCTCAGGCTGCGGCGGGCAGGAGCCGGAGTTGGCAGGATGATGCTCGGGGGCAGATGCTTGCCGGCAGGGCAAGGGAGGGAGTGCGGTGGGCGAGGGTCGGGCGGGGGATGTGCCGTGGTGGCGGCGGGCCGTGATCTACGAGGTGTATCCGCGGAGCTTTACCGACAGCAATGGGGACGGTGAAGGAGATCTGGCCGGGCTGCGGGCTCATCTGGAATACCTTGCCGATCTGGGTGTCGACGGCATCTGGATCGCTCCGTGGTACCCGTCGCCACTGGCGGACGGCGGCTACGACGTCACGGACTTCGGGAACATCCACCCGATGTTCGGCACGCTCGCGGACGCTGACGCTGTGCTCGAAGAGGCCCGCGCCCTCGGCCTGCGCGTGATCATCGACGTGGTCCCGAACCACACCTCGAACCAGCACCCGTGGTTCACGGCCGCGCTGGCGGCCGGGCCGGGCTCTCGGGAACGCTCCCTCTACATCTTCCGGGACGGCCGGGGTAAGAACGGCGACCAGCCGCCGAACAACTGGATCAGCTGCTTCGGTCCCGAGGTCGAGGGCTCGGGCTGGGAGCGGGTCACCGAGCGCGAGGGCAGGCCCGGCCAGTGGTATCTGCACACGTTCGCGGTCGAGCAGCCAGATCTGGAGTGGCGGAGTCCGGATGTGCTGCAGCGGTTCGACGAGATCCTGCGGTTCTGGTTCGACCGGGGCGTGGACGGCATCCGGGTCGACGCGGCGCCGGCGATCGGCAAGGAGCCTGATCTCCGCGATGCCGACTACGGCGGCGACTTCCGGTTCATGACTCTGGACTGGGTGGGAAACCCGCACTGGGACGTCGACGAGGTGCACGACGTGTTCCGTCGCTGGCGGGCAGTTGCGAACTCCTACGACGGCGACCGGGTCTTCGTCGCGGAGGCGGTGGTCAGCAGCGCGGAGCGGCTGAGCAACTACCTCCGGCCGGACGAGATGCACAGCGCGTTCAACTTCCCGTACATGAAGTCGGCCTGGGATGCGAGCGCGCTCCGTACGGTGATCGACGCGACGCTGGACCAGCTCGTGCCGATCGGCGCACCGGCCACCTGGGTGATGGCCAGCCACGACGAGGTCCGCCTCGTCACCCGCTACGGCCGCAAGACCACCTCATCCGCGCACTTCGCCGACGGCCAGGGCGAGGTCTCGGATCCGGTGCTCGGGACCTGGCGGGCCAGGGCCGCCGCGATGCTGACGCTTGCGTTGCCGGGCGGCGCGTATATCTACCAGGGAGAGGAGCTCGGCCTGCCACAAGTCGACGACCTGCCGGACGAGGTCATCCAGGACCCGGTCTTCAAGCGCACCAATGGCGCGACGCGCGGCCGCGACGGCTGCCGGGTGCCGCTGCCATGGACCGGCGACCAGCCCCCGTATGGGTTCTCGCCGGACGGTGTGACGACCTGGCTCCCGCAACCCGACACGTGGGGTCGGCTGACCGTCGAGAGCCAGCTGAACGACCCGGACTCGACCTTGTCGCTGCACAGGCAGGCACTGAAGATCAGGCACGAGCACCCGGGCTTGCAGACGGAGGACTTCGCCTGGCAGGACTCCGCTCGCGGTGTTCTGGACTTCGTACGGGGCACCGGCTTCCGCTGCGTCGTCAACGTCTCAGGCGCCCCGGTCGACCTCGGCGACGCGACCGTGCTGCTCGCCAGCGGACCGCTCCTCGACGGCAAACTGCCGACGGACACGACCGCCTGGGTCGAGTCGACCTAAACACTGCTGATGGTGCGCGTTTCCTAGCCAACGCTAATGACGGGAAGCCGTCACGTCTCGTCCGGTGCGTATAACTCGGCCGTGCTTTCGCTTAGCCCGTGAGCGGAGATCGGTCGGGTTGGCGTCCTCCGGCGCCGGGCATGGCGTCCACCAAATGAGAACCGATAGAGCCTGCTCCGCGAGTGACGATTGCTCGCTGAGATGCACGGGTACCGTTGCGGGCCGAAATCGGATACTCTCGGGGACCCTGGGGGAAGCCAGCAGTTCGAGCGCGCTGGCTCGCCGGGGCGTGGGCGGCGAGTTCTGTTGCCGGACGTGGGCTTGGACAGAGCCGAGACTAGTCGTCGCGGCTGAACTCGGCCGCCGGGGAGGCCCCTGCAACGGAGTTCCGTCATGCGTGTTGTCCTCACCGGCGGAGCGGGCCTCCTTGGGCTCGCATTTGTGCGAACGGTTGATCGCCAGAGGCGACGCCGTGGTCTGCGCCGACGACCTTTCAGCGGGCTCGTTGGGCAATGTCGAGCATGTCCTCGTAGGCAGCCGGATGGACGATCAACCAATCGCTGCGCACGTCGGCCCAGGAGGCTCGTCGGTTCCGGCGATGGCTGGCTTCGCTCGTGTCGGGGTGATATGCGCCTGATTGTTCACCCGAGCTGGGTCGCCGAGTCACCCCGGACCTCAATGGGTCCAGACGCCACCGGCATGCGTCGCACCAACGCATCCTCTTTGCTACTCGGCAACTACAACGCTGCCAAGTTCGCCCCTCACGGCGACCGTCGACAACTGCTTATGCGGCGTCAGTTGAGGCATCGATGGGAATGAGTGATCGTATCGTCGTCGACGGCAAGCATTTTGCCTGCGGCGCCGACCGCTTTCACTTTCGCGGAGTCACCTACGGCACATTTCGCCCCCGGGAGGATGGTGCCCGCTACCCCGACCGGGAAACGGTCAAGCGGGATTTCGCAGACATTGCCGAGGCCGGATTCAGTGTGGTGCGCACGTATACGCCCCCGCCCGACGACGTGGTTGATTTGGCCGCGGACTGGGGACTCCGCCTTCTCGTCGACGTCTTCTACCCGGATTGGCGGTACTTACTGGGAAATTCCCGACGGGAGCGCCAACGGATGGCGCGGGACGCACGGGCAGAGGTGCGGCAGGTCAGCCGCCGATTCGCCGACAACCCGGTCTTGCTGGCCCTGTCATTGGGCAACGAAGTGCCGGCCGATGCGGTGCGTTGGTTTGGGACGCGAGCCGTCGCCGGGCTGATCGAGCAACTCACCGACGTCGTCCACGAGGAGGACAGCACACGGCTTGTCACTTATGCCAACTACCCGACCACGGAATACCTACCCCTGGAGTCGCTGGACTTCTTGACCTTCAATGTCTTCCTGGAAGATCAGCAGGATTTCCGCAGGTATTTGACGCGGTTGCACCATCTCGCCGGTAACCGACCACTGGTCCTCGGCGAAATTGGAATTGATGCGGGTGTTGACGCCGGCGGGCAGGATCGCCAGCGCGATGCCATCGATTGGCAAATGGAGACCGCACTCGAACGAGGTGTCGCCGGCACATGCATCTTCTCGTGGACCGACGAGTGGTTCGTCGGCGACACGGAAGTCGACCCCTGGCACTTCGGCCTTACTCGGGTAGACCGCTCTCCACGACCGGCCCTGCACGCCGCGACGACCTGGAACCAGCGAACGGTCGCAGACCTCGACGTCGAGTGGCCGAGCATCACAGTGGTGGTCTGCGCCTACAATGCGGCGGCGACATTGGATGAATGCCTTCGTCACTGCTCCGCTTTGAATTATCCGTCTCTCGAGATTCTGCTGGTCGACGACGGCTCCTCCGACGCAACGGCCTCGATTGCCAACCAGTATCCGCGCGTCCGGCTGCTGCAAATCCCACACGCGGGGCTTTCAGCCGCGAGAAACGCTGGGATCGAGGCTGCTGCCGGGCAATTGATCGCCTATCTCGACAGCGACGCCTATCCGACGCCGGAATGGCCCTACTACCTTGCACTCGGCCTGGACGGGCCAGCCGTCGTGGGTGCCGGAGGACCGAATGTTCCTCCCCGGGATGGCCTGTGGGGTGAACAGCTTGTCGCGCATGCTCCCGGCGGGCCCGTCCATGTGTTGATTTCCGATGATCGAGCCGAGCACGTTCCGGGCTGCAACATGGCTTTCTGGCGCGACACGTTGTTGGAGTGTGGTGGCTTCGACCCTATCTACACGGCCGCTGGCGATGACGTGGACATCTGCTGGAAAGTCCAGGACCGGGGCTTCGAGATCGGCTTCCATCCGGCAGCTCTCGTCTGGCACCACCGTCGTAACGGCCTCCTGCCCTATTTGAGGCAGCAGCGCGGGTACGGCCGAAGCGAGGCGCTCGTCGAGGCCCGGCACCCCGACCGCTTCAACGCCTTCGGGTCGGCTCGATGGCGAGGAGTCATCTACCAGGCTCGGCTGCGGTCCGTGATGCGACAGCGCGTCTATCGGGGCCCATTCGGGACGGCGGCATTCCAGTCGGTCTACCGGGGAGGCGGTCAGCGCCTCGATGTCGTTCACCAAGTCGGCGTTCCACTTGCAGCCTTGTTGTTGCCAACGGCGCTCCTGGCGGTTTTCGACGTACGGTACGCTGCCCCGGCAATTGCTGCAGGACTCGGGTTGCTGGCTCTCGCCACGTTTGATCTTGTCTCGCTAGGTCCGCCGAGAGTCGCTATCCACGGAGGCTTGCGATTCCGGCTGGGGCTGACAGCGATGCAGATCCTCCAGCCCATCGCGCGAGTCTGGGGAAGGGTTCGCCACCGGTTCGTCGCTGCTGGAAGTAGCCAGCCCCGTCCACGGCTGCCAGGGCCCATGAAATCCGCCGGTAGGGACACGCTGATCGCACCCTACGAGGGGTCAAGGGCTCAGCTGACCGCGGCAGCGATCAGTGTCTTGAACCGAGTCGGGCTGCGAGCCGCCCCCGGGACCGGTTGGGAAGACTTCGATGCCCGATTTGCCGGCGGCTTGTTCGTGATCGCTGAGCTCCTCACATCCGACCACCTGCAGGGCTGGGTGCAACTGCGCATCAGGCGCCGGCCTTACTGGCCGATGCTCGCACCGGCGATAACGCTCGCAGGGATCGCAGCCGTGTTCGAGCCGATGCTGGCTGTGGCCGTTGTGGCCATCGTGATTGCCGAAACTGGGCGGGGATTGTGGCGCACCGGCCGGCTCCCGCGGCGTGCGCTGGCGGAGGCAGCCGGATGACTGCCGCGCCGGACATTCGTCGACTTGGTGTTGGGTTCTCTCACCGTCATTGGCGGTCCCTTCTTGCGCGGACGCTGATATTCGCCGGGATCGGAGCGGGAACGGGCGCACTGGCATCGACGGCCGGGATCGTGATCTTGGCCGGTCTGCTCGCCGGGGCGCTTCTAGGCGTCGGTGTCGGTATGGTGCGTGCGATCAGGCAACACAAGAGTCCGCAGGACGACTCCCGTCCGGGGTTCGGTGCCGTGATGAAGTACCTACCCCGGGTTCTCTTCTACCTGCGTCCCTATCGACCCCTGATGATCTTGGCGATCATCTTCATGATCGTCTCGGCAGTGATTGCCCTGGCGCACCCTTGGCCGCTCGCATTCCTCGTGGACAGCGCCTTGGGCCAGCGGAAGCCACCTGAGATTCTCAGCGTGATCGTCGGCAACCGGCCCTCCAGCCGGATCCTGTTCGCCGTTCTGGCGGGGCTTGTTCTCACTGTGGTCGCCAACGGGGTCAGCGTTCTGAGCGCGTATGTGCAGACCCGGCTCGAACAACGGATGGTCTTCGACCTCCGAAGCGACCTGTTTCAGCACGTGCAGCGGCTATCGCTGGCCTTTCACGACGGGGCGAAGAAAGGCGGCCTGATGTTTGCCATCAACTCTCAGGCTGCCGCAGTCGGCGAGATCGCTGTCGCGTTGCTTCCGCTGGCGCAGAACATCCTCACTGTCGTGGGGATGGGCATCGTCGCGTATAGGTTCGATCCCACGCTCGCCTTGCTCTCGCTCACGGTCGTGCCCGCCATCTACTACTCCACCCGCGTGTATGCGCAGCGCGTCGATCCGCGCTTGCGTCGCGTACGGGGTCTGGAGGGCGCCTCGCTATCAATCGTGCACGAAGCCGTCTCGATGATGCGTGTGATCGTTGCGTTCGTTCGTGAGCGCTACGAGCACCAGCGCTTCTGGGCCCAGGGGCGGGAGGCGGTCGATGCGCGGATCGACATCACGGTGCGGCAGACCGCATTCTCGCTTGGGGTCAATCTGCTGACGGCTGCGGGAACGGCACTGGTGATCGGTTATGGTGCGCACCTTGTCCTTGGCGGCGAGCTGACAGTTGGCGAGCTCCTGGTGATCATGGCGTACATCGCCTCCGTCTACCGGCCGCTGGAGGAGATCAGCGGCACGGCCGCCGCCCTGCAGACCCACCTCATCAGTCTCGAAGGGGCCGTACGCCTTCTCGACACAGAGGTAGAGGTCAGGAGCCCACCCGACGGGATCACCCTGGAACGGGCCGCTGGGCATCTGGCTATGCGCGGGGTGGACTACAGCTATCCCGGACGAGTCGACACCCTCAAGGACATCTCGTTCGACGCGCCGGCTGGTGAGGTGGTCGCCATTGTCGGGCCCACGGGGGCGGGGAAAAGCACGCTGATGAGTCTCATCCCGCGTTTCTTCGACCCGAAGACGGGGCAGATCTTGCTGGACGGAATCGATATCCGCGAGATCAGCCTGGAATCGCTCCGCGAGCAGATCAGCATCGTGTTGCAGGAACCCCTGCTCTTCTCAGGGACGATCGGCGAGAACATCCGTTACGGCAGGCTCGACGCGACGCAGGAGGACATTGTCGAGGCCGCGAAGGCAGCCAACGCACATGACTTCATCCAACAACTACCGATGCAGTACGACACTGTGCTCGGCGAGCGCGGGGCGCGGCTGTCTGGTGGCGAGCGTCAGCGGATCGCCGTTGCGCGTGCATTTCTGAAGGACGCGCCGATCCTGCTGCTCGACGAGCCCACCTCCTCGGTCGACTCCAAGACCGAGGGCGTCATCCTCGAGGCGCTCAGCCGACTCATGGTGGGCCGGACGACGCTCATGATCGCTCACCGTTTATCGACCGTACGACACGCCAAGCAGATCCTTGTGATTGATCATGGACGGCTCGTGGCACGAGGGTCACATGAGGAACTCGTCGAAGCCGGTGGGCTCTACCAGGAGATGTACGAGGCGCAGAACCCGCAACGCCCGGTCGGCACTGGCGCCCTCACCCATGATCACGCTATCCGGCAGTCGCAAGCTGTCGCGCTGGCATCGAAACCCAAGATCGTCGTGCTGGGAATGCTGACGAAGATGCCGGTAGCGGGTGTCGCCTGGCAGACGCTGCACTACCTGCTGGGATTCCAACGGCTCGGATACGACGTCTATTACGTCGAGGCGCACGCGCGCACCCCATCGATGCTGATGAAATCAGAGGGCGACGACAGCTCGCGACTGGCAGCAGACCATCTCGCTACGTTGATGGCGCGGTTCGGACTCGCTGGACGCTGGGCGTTCCATGCGCTGCACGCGGACGGCCGCTGCTACGGCATGACGCGGTCCGAGCTGCTTTCGCTCTATCGGTCCGCGGCGGTGATCGTCAACCTGCACGGCGGGACGCAACCGCTTCCCGAGCACGCCGACACCGGGCGACTCGTCTACGTCGAGACCGACCCCGTACAGCTTCAGGTCGAGCTACACGACGGCGTGCAGCAGACCATTGACTTCCTCTCGGCACACTCCGCTTTCTTCACATTTGCCGAAAACCTGGGTAGCGCTGACTGCAAGTTGCCACGATCCGAGAAGTTCGAGTTCCATTCCACCCGACAGCCGGTCGTCCTCGGGCTCTGGCCGCATCGAAGTGAAACCACACCGGTGTTCACCACCATCGGCAACTGGCGGCAGGACTGGCGGCCCGTGACCTTGAATGGTGAGACCTACACGTGGAGCAAGCATGTCGAGTTCGTGAAGATCATCGACCTGCCGGCGCGTACGGGACAGCAGTTCGAGCTCGCATTGAGCAGCTACACGAGCGAGGACGAGCGGACGCTCGCTGAGCACGGCTGGCGAGTGCGGCCTGGCCTGGACATGTCGATGGGCCTCGACGACTACCGCGACTACATCAGCGCTTCCCTAGCTGAGTTCACCGTAGCCAAGGACCAGAACGTACGGCTACGCAGCGGCTGGTTCAGCGACCGCAGCGCCACCTACCTCGCATCGGGCCGGCCAGTGATCACCCAAGAGACGGGCTTCAGCAACGTGCTGCCCACAGGCGAGGGTCTGCTGGCATTCTCGACCCTGGGCCAGGCTGCGGATGCGGTGACTGCCGTCGTCGGAGACTATGCCCGGCACTCGGTTGCCGCCCGCAACGTCGCCCTCGAGTACTTCGACAGTGACGTGGTTCTGCGGCGGATGATGGACGACCTCGGCGAAGCGCCTTTGGGTCGTCGCGCAGCTAGAAGCTTGACCGTGGCAGGGCCGCTGCCCACCGATCTGTTGCTCACCCCGCTCTCGAAGCGACCGACAGTGTTGCCTGAAGTCACCGTCGAGAACGTCCTCGGCGCACCGCTGCCGACGGCACCGTCGGACGCCGTCAGCGGCTCGGCCGTCGCCACGAGCGTCGTCATCGTCAGCTTCGACAACCTGGTGTTCACCCGGATGTGTGTCGAGACCGTGCTTGCCACGACCTCGGCCGACACCGAGGTGATCGTCGTCGACAATGGTTCGGCCGACGGGAGTGCCGGCTACCTGGAAGAAATGGCGGCCAGATTCGGGCGGCTGCGCTGCGTGCTAAATCCCGACAACCTGGGCTATCCGAGCGCGGCCAATCAAGGGCTCGCCGCTGCCGGTGGCGACGTGCTAGTGCTCTTGAACAACGACACCATCGTCACTGAAAGCTGGCTCGACACGCTCGCACGGCATCTCGATGATCCTGCGATCGGCATGGTAGGCCCGGTGACGAACGCCGCGCCGAACGAGGCACGCATCAGCGCCAGCTATGAAACCTACGGCGAGCTGGTCGCCTTCGCCCGCCAGATTGCCAGCCGTCCTGGTGGTCTGTTCGACATCTCCGTCCTGACGATGTTCTGCACTGCCATGCGCCGATCGACCTACCTTGCCGTGGGAGGCCTGGACGACCAGTACGGTCTAGGCCTTTTCGAGGACGACGACTATGCCGAGCGGGTGCGGCAGGCCGGCCTCAGAGTCGTCTGCGCAACGGACGTCTTCGTCCACCACTTCGGTGAAGCATCGTTCGGAAAGCTCGTGGAATCGGGACGTTATGACGAGCTGCTCCGCAGCAACCGCTGGCGGTTCGAGGAGAAATGGGCCAAGCAGTGGGCTCCGCACCGGCATTCGAACGATGACGACTACGCCGCAATGGTCGAGTGCATTCACGAGGTGGTACGAAACCAAGTCCCGCCGGAGGCCACCGTGCTCGTCGTGAGCAAGGGTGACGACAACCTGTTCTGTTCCGATGGTCGTCGGTACATGCACTTTCCGCAAGACGATCAGGGTGGTTATGCCGGTTACTACCCGGCTGATGATGCGGAGGCGATCTGCCAGCTGGACGCCGTGCAGGCGCGTAACGGGGCAGCGTTCCTACTGTTCCCCCGGACGTCACGGTGGTGGCTTGACCACTACGTCGGTTTGCGCGACCACTTGGATCACCGCTATGTCCGGGTGGTCGACGACGACGCGTGTCTCATTCTTACGCCGCGGGGGGCAGGATGAGTCTGGGGACGTCAACCGCATCGGCGGCTGATTTGGTTGGGCGTCAGCGCACCTGTTGGGAGACGCACTGTAAGGCTTGCGGCCTGCAGGAGCTGAATACCTGCTCGTGCCAAGCACATCGGCTGAGTGGCTGGAGTGCTGCTCGCGGCCTCGCGGAGGAGCCGTCCGGCCGGATGGCCTAGCCATGGACAAGGATGCCCGCGTCATGTACCAATTGACTCATCGTGGCTGTCCACCTCTGATAGCGGACCGTCACACACGAGATTACGACTTTGACCACAACGGGCCAGGAACGGGGGAGCATCGGGCGAACGGGATAGGAGCAGCGAGGATGAGCATTAACGTTGGAAACCTGAGTGGTTTGGCCAGCAAGCCCAAGTCACAAAGATCCGCGGAAACTTTGCGCCGGCACCGAAAGCAATCGAGCGGAAGTTCCTCGATAGCAGAGCTCATTCCACCCTCCCAAACCAGAGTTTTCGCTCGAGAATCTGCCGCAAGGGTGGGAACTGGTATTTCGAAAGGGGCAGTCAGCTCAGCCACTGCTGCCATCTTAATTTCCACAGCTACGAACGGTGAGGAGGCGAAGACACTTGTCTGAGCTGATGGGAATACGAGGGCGCCGGCTGCTCGGTGTCGAACCGGATCGCGAGGTGGGAGATAAGGCGATCGGGGGGGCCCGCCGAAGCATGGGTGACGTTATTGAGGACAACGAAGCAGTCGCCGGCAGTGTCCGCCAGGTCGAGGGTGGTCGAACGTCCGCGCGGGCGCGCCGGAGCATGGGTGGCATTGTGCAGGAGGACGAGGATGTCGCCGCCAGCCTCGGAGAGGGCTTAGTCGTTCTCGAAGAGCCCGACCTCGAACCGCTCGTACAGTGGCCCGCCGCACACGAAGACCTGCCGCTGCATAGGGGCCAAGAAGGGCGTGGCCAATTCGATCCCGATCGTGCATCTGAGATCGAGCTCGTTTGGAGCGCCAACGGGGCCGACGATGGCGTGCGCGACGCCTCGAACCCCGACATAAGGCATGGGCGTGATCTACAGGCTGGACGGGGCGGGGAGATGGCGCGAGCCAGGCAATCCACGTCGAACGGCGGACAAATCAAGATCCCGGCAGGCTCGAGCAACGGCCTTGATGCGCTGGCGAGGCAGGTGGCCAAGCTCCAGGAAGCGCTGCTGCGCCAAAGCGAGCGGGTGGAGCAACTCTCGCGCCTCGCTGATCGGGCCATGGAGTGTCACGAGGATGGGTTCACCATGCTTGAGTCGCTGACCGAGAGGTACGAGACCAACGGCATCGGCACGCCCGAGCAGTCGTCGTACCAGCAGCTAGTAGCCGACGTCAAGGGGGCGATCAGGCGCCACGTGCCGCGGGGATCGATCGTTCTCGTCGTCAGCAAAGGCGACCCGGCACTGGTACGCATCCCCGGCCGCATCGGATGGCACTTCCCCCGCACCGCCGAGGGGACCTACCCCGGCTTCCACCCTCACTCCAGCACAACGGCCATTGCCGCACTCGAGGCGCTGCGTGCACAGGGCGCCGACTACCTGGTCGTCCCACGAAGCGCGCTCTGGTGGGTGGATCACTACGAGAACTTGTTCCTCCACCTCGAGCAGCGCTGCCGGCTGGCAGCCGAACTCGATGTTTGCCACATCTACGCGTTGCGGGAACCTCCACTGCCCGGCACGGTCAGCGTGCGGGCGCAGATGGCGGAAATCGTCGCCGAGGCCGTGGTTCGCCACGACCGGCTGCCGACGATCGTTGACTGGAGGCGGGCCGCCATCGGGCGCATCTCTGTCGAGGCTGACACTGTCGTGGCTGACCCCGCCACGCCGCTGCCGTTCATCGACCGCAGCCTCGATCTCGTCGTCACCGACTCCTGCGATTCCAGCGCGCTGAGCGACGCCCGCCGGGTGGCCGCCATGGGCGTGGTCATCGTCTCACCCGAAGCCGGCGCCGTCGGTACGCGGTGCCGTGTGGATTGGCACGTACCGCGGGCGCGCGCGGGGACGCCGGTGTCGATCGTCATTACGGCTGAGGGCAGCGCCTGGGACAAGCCGTGTCTCGAATCGCTGGCGTCAACGCTGCCTGACAGTCTCGACATCGAGGTCGTTGTCGTGCCTCTTAGCGAAGGCCAAGACGCGCCGCTCCTATCCCGCCGCTGGCGCCACCCGCGGCACGCGCTGCACTTTGCTCCATGCGCTTCGGCAGGTGGTGCGTCAGCGTCGCGCATCCGGGGAGCGGAATTGGCGAAGGGTGAGATCCTCATATTCGTTGACAGCGGCACCCTCCTGCTACCGGGATGGCTGCCACCACTTCTGCGGATCCTGCGCGACCGAAGCGACGCCGGTGCGGTCGCCCCGTTGGAATTGGCGTCCGACGGCCGGCTGCTCTCGGCGGGCAGACTCGTCCTCCGTGACGGCTCCGTCCTCGCCGTTGGTCGCGACGACCACAAGGTCGGGAGAGCGTCACTCTCGCACCTGAGGCCCGTGGACATGGTCTCAGCCGGGGTGCTGGCGACGCAGCGCCACATTTTCGACGCTACTGGAGGCTTCCCCAGGGGCTATGCGGAGACGCTATATGCGGACGCCGATTACTGCTTTGCCCTCCGCGGCGACGGGCGGCGTGTCTACTGTCAGCCCGAAAGCTTCGTAGTCCGTCTCGACGAGCCGAGCCCAGAGTCGCTTGCGCCGGGTGGAGCGGTCTTGACCGATTACGACGCGTTTGTGAAGCGGTGGCACGATGCACTGAGCCTTTGTCCAATGCGGCACTCGGACCCGGTCGCCGACGCACTCACGCTGGCCCTGCATGTCCCGACGGATCTCATCGGAGCGGCCGCGGTATGAACAAGCGGCAAGCCGTAGTGGCGATGTCGGAGCGAACCTGCATGCCGGAGCTTGTGCTCGGCATCGTTGATGAGTTGAGTCGTTCTGAGTGGACCGTTGTGGTCGTGAGCTCGCACTCCTTGCCCGCCGGCTGGGAGCACCGGCTGCGTCAAGGGGGCGTTGCTGTTTTAGACGGCCGTGTGACGGCGGTCGAAAACGTCGCGGCCTCAGCGCACGTCCACGCCGCCATTCTGGGCGACTGGCAGACAGCGGAGCGCGATCTCACTCGGCTGCAGCAGGTCTCGCCCGGCACCCGTGCACTCGTTCTGGCCGCCCCGCCGCAATTCTTAGGCGATGCCCGAAGGCGGCTCGCTTCGGCTACGTTCCTGGTATCTCCGGTGTTCAACGAAGAGCACGGCTCGGCGCTCATCCGGGAACTAGAGGTCTACGCCGCTGCAGACGGCGTATTGACGGTGGGGCAGCCTGAGGCCGACGGCCTCAACCTCTTGCTGGGCGGGTCCACCACCGCACACGCCATTGGCGCTCTTATGCAAGTGCCTACGTCGGTTGTCCCCTTTACTGAACGCTCGGCTGCCGTGTATTCCTCGGCTGACGGCACAACCGATGAGGCGGTGGTGGAGTTCCTTTGTCGGGAGGTTGCACCTCGCCTCGACTCCCGAACAATCGACCGACACCCGATCTACATCGTGGGCTTGGATGCGGTCGGACCGCCGAAGATGCCCACCAATTCGCATGGGGTACGGCTTGTCCCTCACGTCCCCTCGCTCAAGCCGTACGCCGAACGGGCCCGGGCGTGGCTCCTACCCTTGGAGGTCCCAGCCTCGGATAGACAGCTCCTCGAGCCTCTTCTGGCCGGCACACCGGTGGTGGCCACGCCGGCCGCGATCTACGGCACACCCTGGCGTCCTGGCGTGGACGTCCTCGTAGGCGACGGCCCGGACGAGTTCGCGGGGCTGGCTACCCGCATCCTGACCGATGGCGACTTGTGGAAGCGGGTCTCGCTCCGCGGGCGGCGGCGGGCCATGGACCTGGTCCGACGGGACGATGGCCCATCGCGACTCCTGGCAGCGGTCGAGGCCGCGTTGGCCACCCCCCGTCGAGAAAGCGGCACGCCGCCGCATCAGTCCATCGCCCCACCAGTCGGGGGCCGGACGGCGGCGCCCGCACACAGGCAGATGCACAACGAACTAGCCGTAGCTAGGACTACAGGTCACCACAATCCAACGCATGCGCTGGACGACGCGCCGACCCACGCGGCCGTGGCCACCGACGCGGCGGCGGACGACTCACGCAGTCCCCATACAGCGGTGTACTCCAGCACTTTGGCAACAGCGCGCGGCGACCGCGGCCGCGAATATGTGCCGCTCGACGGTGCGACCGCACCGAAGGAGCCGCCAGTGAAGGTGCTTGCGTTCTATCTGCCCCAGTTCCACAACATCCCTGAAAACGACCTATGGTGGGGCCGCGGCTTCACGGAGTGGACAAACGTCTCGAAAGCAGTCCCCCAGTTTGAGGGCCACTACCAACCGCACCTCCCTGGCGAACTGGGCTTCTACGACCTCCGCGTTGCTGAGGTGCAGCGACGGCAGGTTGAACTGGCCAGACAGTACGGTGTCCACGGATTCTGCTTCTACTACTACTGGTTCGCCGGCCGCCGCCTCCTCGAGCGACCGCTCGACCAGTTCATGTCGGACACCGCGGTCGATTACCCGTTCTGCGTGTGCTGGGCAAACGAGAACTGGACGCGGCGCTGGGACGGTCGAGACAGCGATGTCTTGATCGGCCAGGAGCACACTGCGGCGAGCGATCTCGCTTTCATCCGCGATCTCGAGCCGACCCTGAGGCATCGGAACTACATCCGCATTGGCGGCCGACCCATGCTCGTCATCTATCGGCCGAGGCTCCTACCATCGCCGGTTGCGACTGCACGTCGGTGGCGAGAGTACGCGGCTGGAGCTGGCCTGGGTGACCTCTACCTCGTGGCCGCTGAGGTCTTCGATCACATTGACCCTGCCGAGATTGGATTCGATGCAGCCGTCGAGTTCCCGCCGAACACGCCGGGCGAGCGGCGCGACTTGACCTCAGATGTCGCCCTTCTGAACCCCGAATACGCCGGAACGGTCTACGATTATGCGGACCTCCGGCGGCTCACGATGAAACGGGCAAGGCCCCGATATCCGCTCTTCCGCACGGTGTGCCCTGCGTGGGACAACGAAGCCCGCCTGCCGGGCCGCGGCGCGACGTACGCATTCTCGTCGCCCAGCGAGTACCAGCGATGGCTCAATGAGGCATGCCGCGACACGTACTGGGAGGCCGATCCGGACCGGCGCTTCGTCTTTGTCAACGCGTGGAACGAATGGGGCGAAGGTGCCCACCTCGAACCCGACAGGCGCTTCGGTTATGCCTACCTGGCCGCCACTCGCGCGGTCATGCAGTCACTAGCCGATGACATTGGACCTGAGGCTGCTGCGGGCGCGGCGCTGGAGAGATCGGAGGAATGGACCATCCTGTTCGTCTCCCACGACGCCGCACGTGGTGGAGCGCAGTCGGTGCTGCTCGACGTGATCGCCTGGCTCCGGCGCCACACACGCATTCGGATGAAAATCGTCTGTCTCAGAGGCGGGGAATGGTTGTCTCGATTCCAGGAGCTGGCAGAGACGCTAGTCCTAAGCGAGGATGTGTTGCCAGTGTCAGCCGGACGCCGGCTCGCGGATCGCTTGGTCGCGTTTTGCGATCGGCCTGACCTGATTTACGCAAATTCGGTGGCTTCAGGGTCCGTCTTCGGCGCCCTGCAGCAGCTCGGAGCACCGATCCTCACGCACGTGCACGAGCTCGAAATGAGCATCCAGAGGTATGCGCGCGACTGGATCAACGATGTCTTGACCACGTCGCATCACTTCATCGCATGCTCGGACCCGGTTGCCGAGAACCTCACCTTGCGCTACAAACTCGGGGAGGATCGAGTGTCGGTAGTCCATCCGGCGATCATGTCCGCGCAGGCAACCTTGCTCCCTACAGGAGCCGACCGCGCCGCGCTCCGCCGCCACCTCGGCCTGTCCGAGGAGACGCGCATCGTTTTTGGATGTGGAATTGGGATGGCTCACCGAAAGGGCGTCGACCTCTTTTTCGAGGTAGCTCTGCGCGTCCGCGCCGCCGGCAATGACGCCAGCTTCTACTGGATCGGCGACCTCGAAGGGGAAGGGGAAGAGAACAAGTGCTGGCAACCGGGCACACCTGGGCAAGCCGGGGTCACCTTCCTCGGATCCAAGGACGATCCGCGGTTGTACCTCCAAGCCGGCGACGTCTTTCTTCTGCCTTCGCGTGAGGACCCCTTCCCGCTTGTCGTGCTCGAAGCGGCCGACTGCCGGCTTCCAATCGTGTGCTTCGACGGCGCCGGTGGCATCCCGACCTTCGTCGGCGACGACGCGGGCCGCGTCGTCCCTCTCGAGGACACAGCAGCTATGGCCGGTGCGGTCATAGAGCTCCTGGCCGACGACGAGTTGCGGTATATCCTCGGACAACGAGCCCGGGCGAAATTCAAAGAGCGCTTCACCGTTGACGTCACAATACCCAAGGTTCTCGCCGTCAGTCGGGCTGTCGCTCGGAGGAAGCCGGCCGTCTCAGTGATCGTCCCGAATTACAACCATGCCCGATTTCTAACTGAGCGTCTTGAGTCCATCTTCAGTCAAACATACCAAGACTTCGAGGTGATCCTGCTGGACGACGCCTCGACCGATGAAAGCGCGGGCATCCTCGAGAGGTACCGCGATCGAGCTGGCGTCACGATAGTGCGCAACGAACGCAACTCCGGCTCAGCATTCCGCCAGTGGTTGAGGGGTATAGATCTCGCGCAGGCTGACCTCCTGTGGCTGGCCGAATCAGACGACGTCAACCACCCTGACTTCCTAGCCACGCTGGTGCCCCTCTTCGACCACCACGAAGTAAAGCTGGCATACTGCGCGTCCGATGTCATCGACGAGAGCAGCGCGGTCGTCGGTGATTACCGGTCAACTCCCTATCTTGCATCGCTGTCGACCACAAAATGGCAGCAAGACTACCGCGTGTCGGCCGAGAAGGAGATCAACGACGGTCTCGGCGTGAAGAACACAATTCTCAGCGCAAGCGCAGTGCTCTTTCGGCGCTTCGATCTGGGGCCCGACGTGCGCGCTGTCCTCGAAGGCCTGGCCCTGGCGGGCGATTGGTACTTCGCCATCCAAGCCATCGCCGGTGGGGACGTCCACTACGTCGCGCAGACGCTCAGTGGGCACCGGCGTCACTCCGAGAGCGTTATCGGCAAGCTGCTAAAGCATGATCGGGTGGGCGCCTTTTTCCACGAGTTCTACGCGGTGCAACGCGTGATCTTTGACCTGTACTGCCTGAGAGAAGGGTTCGAGGCGAAATGGGAGAGTTACCTGCGGGAGCAGTGGGCGGCGTTCTATCCCGACCGGCCATTCGAGGACCTGGCCCAGTATTACCCGTTCGAGGACGCACGCCGGCATATCGCATCCGTCCGCGGTGTGGTGACGAAGAGATGAGCCGGGTCTTCTGTTTAGGGATTCCTCCCGACGTTACACGCGTAGGCAACGCAACGGCTCGATCGAGGAACGCTCGATTGCGCATGTACGCCAACGCTATCTTGACACTGGGTTCCGTCGGATTTGTTAGCGCGCCGCTCAACACCCACCGCCGCCATTCAACCAGGACTGGATCAGTGACAATAACACTTGCCGGGCAAAGGCTTTCAAGTTGCTGTAGCCTCGCCGGAGGCGGTTGCGGAAAGGAGTGGCAATTGCTCATGCAAAATTGTACCTTGTTTGATTACGCTTTTGTTATGGATGGATTTCCAAATAGCCACTCAACTCTTATGCTGCCGTCACACAAATCTAAGGAATTAAGCGGAGGCCGTCCCTGATGTGTCTGAAACTTGTGGCGATCGCGAAAAACGAGGATAAATATATACTCGAATGGCTTGCGCACCACCTTCGCCTGAATGTGGATGAAATAATTGTTTTTGACAACGAAAGCACCGACAGCACGTTGCATATCCTTAAAGACATTTCGCGCGCTTTTCCACTTCATGTTCATTCTTGGCAGACCGTTGAGGGCCTATCTCCTCAACTCAGCGCATACAACTTTGCCCTGCGCGAACTGTGTAAAGAAGGGGATGTTGTAGGGTTTATCGACATAGATGAGTTCTTGATGCCGAAGAACGAGAGTTCCCTCAGGTCCATTATCGTATCAGCAATTTCCCAGGACCGAGATGTTGGTGCAGTTTGTGTGAACCAAAGAGTTTTTGGGTCATCTTGGCTAGAACGCTATTCCGCTGAACCGGTCTTGGAACGCTTTAAGCTGTGTTCCGCACCGGATTATACGGAAAATTCATGGATTAAGAGTTTTTATAGAGTTGGATACATCGAAGAAATCACAGATTGTCACTCGTCCAAATTATCGCGAGGCATTCACGTCCATCCATCAGGGGAGCCGGTACGCTTTGTCGGCGATCGCTTTAGTCAATCTCAAAGCCCTGACTATTCGAGCTTACAATTGAACCATTACATTACTAAGTCGTTGGAGGAGTATCATTGGAAACGCGCGAGGGGCGGCGTAGCAGCTGCGACTCTCGATGCCCGAATGAGACGTTATGAGAGTATGGACTTCTTTCATGGCCGCCAACCCGACCTCAATGTTTCCAGAGATGCCCTGACCGAAGCCTATGCAGAACGGATTCCGCACCTGATCGAGAATATCAGGGCCCGGCTTCACAGCAGCTTTGACCGTCCCATCAACCGTGACATGCACCCAGTGAGCCCCAGCACTTGAGTCTGACACCATGCCAGGCGACATTGAGGCTGGACCCCAAGAGGGGACTCTCGAAGATGCGTCGGCAAACCAGATCGAGGGTCTGGTTGCTCGCTATTCGCTGAACGCTCCACGTGCGGGACTAAGGTTCTCCGGTGCCTCTGCGCGCTATCCGCAAACGCTACGGATGTGATGGTTTCCGTGCATGTTCACCAAGCCCGAAATGAGGTTCCCGTCGGAGGTCGCCTCTGTTGCTCGGGAGGCATATTCCAGATCCCAATGCATTGTCGAATACGGCACTGGAGGCTCTACGGCACTGGGCGGCCGGAATGGGAGGACGGACGCTAGTTGGAATGGAGAGCGATGCCCTATGGCTCGCTCGATTGAATGCATACCTGCAAACAATCCAGACCACGAGTCGCGTGATTACTTTGCACGAAGACCTCGGCCTACCAAGCAATGGGGCTTTCCGGCAAGCGATGAGAAGTGGCGCGCGTTCCCCAACTACGCTTTCAAACCATGGCAATGCGTCCGGGAGTTGAGCCTAGAGCCTGACTTGGTTCTGATCGACAAAAGATTCCGAGCGGGGTGCTTTCTTGCATCGGCACTGAGCGTTCAACGGAAGACGGAGTTGCTCTTTGACGACTATGTTGATCGCCCGCACTACCACTGGATTGAGAAGTACGCCAAGCCGAAGTCACTTGTTGGGCGCATGGCCATCTTTGAGATCGACCCTATCTCGCTCCAAGGTTCTGACGTATTGGAGGCCGCAATTGCCCTCCATGATCCCTCTTAGTCATGGGGCGCGCGATGTCGCGGCACGAGCGGCGTCTATCGGCGTAATCGCACCCGACTCAACCGACAGCTCGATCCAAACGTGTGGAGCCTTGGTTTCGGCACCCTGACGGCCGTGTCGGCGAACTTCGCCAGCAGTGGTACCAACTTTTGCTGTGTCAATGGCGGTCGCCTCTCCACCAGTGAACGTGAACGACCTCAGCTATCTTCGTGGTGTGAGCAGCATCCGTCTGTATACTGATGCCGGTTGGCTGACCCCAAATTGGAGGGCAGTGGATTGAGCTGGTTCAATCACTTGGCCGGGGGTTGCATCCTATGACGGCAGATATCGTCGTCGCCGGGTCGGTCGCACAGCGACCAGGGCGCGGCGGACACACCTGGGTTTTCCTCCAATATTTGTTGGGCTTTCGGCAGCTTGGCTACCATGTGCTCTTCGTGGATCGGCTGGAGTCTGAGATGTGTGTCGATCACGTGGGTGAACACTGTGCCGTAGATCAGTGTGTCAATCTCTCCTACCTGCTCGACGTGCTGCGCACGTTTGGGCTCGAACGCAATTACGCAATCCTGTGCGGCGGCGGCACACGCGTGATCGGCATGTCGAGGCAGGAGCTCATCGAGCAGGTTAGACGATCATCATTCATGTTCAATATCATGGGATTCCTCGATGATGGGGAGATCCTGAGCAACTGCCCGAGAGTAGTGTTTCTCGACATTGATCCGGGGTTTGGGCAGATGTGGCGGGAGCTTGGGCTGGCTGACATCTTCTCGGGACACGATGCCTACGTCACGATCGGGGAGGGCATCGGGCGGCCCGACTGCACGGTCCCGAGCTGCGGACTGAATTGGATCACGACTCGCCAGCCTGCGGTTCTTAACCAATGGCCGGTCCAGCCTTCTGGCGGCGACGGCTTTACCAGCGTGGGCAGTTGGCGGGGGCCGTTCGGGCCCGTGGAGTACGAACGAACGACCTACGGCTTGCGCGTGCATGAATTCCGTAAGTTTCTCGATCTGCCGAGGCGAACAGGCGAGACTTTCACGGTCGCCATGGATATCGACGAGGCGGATCACGCGGACCTGGCGCGACTCCGGCGATCCGGGTGGCGTCTTTGCGATCCGCGTTCGGTCGCCGATAGCCCGGCCGCGTACCGGACCTTCATCCAGGCATCCAAGGCGGAGTTCATGGTGGCCAAGAACATGTACGTCCAGACCCGCAGCGGCTGGTTTAGCGATCGCAGCATCTGCTACCTGGCGAGCGGAAAGCCTGTCCTTGCCCAGGACACGGGGTTGGGAGCGATCTATCCCACCGGTGAGGGGCTGCTGACCTATTCGACTGAGGACGAGGCGGTTGCCGGCGTGGAGGAGATTCGTGGAAACTACGATCGCCACGCCAAGGCCGCGCGAGCCATCGCCGAGGAGTACTTCGACTCGGACAAGGTGCTGACCGTTCTCTTGAACAAGCTGGGTGTTGCGTGACCGGCACTGTCTCGGCCGCAACGGCCGCTCGGCTCAATTGGGGTTGCGGTGACACTGGAGCGCCGGGTTGGGTCAACTCCGATATCAAGGATGGACCGGGCATCCAGGTTTCGGCCGATATCCGGAAGGGATTGCCCCTTGCCGACGAGAGCTTCGACTACGCGGTCAGCATCCACGCGCTGCCAATGATCTCTTACCCCCACCTCCTGCCCGCCCTCCAGGAGTTGCGCAGAGTACTCAGACCCGCCGGAGTGCTGCGACTTGGCCTGCCGGATCTCGAAAGGGGGGTTCACGCCTTCCAGCGACGCGATCGGGACTACTTCCTCGTCCCCGACGAAGAAGTACGCAGCGCCGGCGGCAAGCTCGTCGTCCAGCTTCTCTGGTACGGCTACAGCGTGACCCTCTTCACCGCCGACTTCATCGAGGAGCTGCTGTGGAAGGCGGGATACCGTGAGGTGAATCACTGCGGGTACCAGCAGACCTTCAGTTCCTACGCTCCCGGCATCTTGGAGCTTGACAACCGCGAAGCCGAGAGTCTCTTCATCGAAGCAGTCAAATAGATGACCACGGTCTTCGTCGCGGGCGCACTCGCCAACAAGCCCGACAACGGCGGCGAGGCGTGGGTCCGGCTCAGTTGGCTCCTGGGACTTCGCCGGCTGGGTATCGAAGTGATCTTCGTCGAACAGCTCGCGCCGGGTGCGTGCATGGACATCAGCGGCGTTGAGACCTCCGTCGAAAGATCGCGCAACCTCGCCTTCTTCCGATCAGTTGTTGATCAGTTCGGTCTCTCGTCAACATCCAGCCTGATCTACGACAACGGAGCGCAGGTGTTCGGGATGACTGAGGACACCCTGCTGGCCAAGGCAGAGACCGCGATCGCCTTGATCAACATCAGCGGACACTTGACGTACGAGCCGCTGATGCGCCGGTTCAGGCGCAAGGTCTACGTCGACATAGATCCGGGTTATACCCAGTACTGGCATGGATCCGGCCTGTCACTCGGCATCGAAGATCACGACGAGTACCTCACCGTGGGCGGCAATGTCGGTACAGAGGTCTGCCCGATCCCCACTCTGGGCATTCCCTGGCGGCCCGTACGCCCACCGGTGGTGCTCCACGAGTGGATGCCCGACCGGAACGGCGATCGAAGCCGTTTCACGACCGTGGCCAGCTGGCGCGGGGCTTTCGGCCCCGTCGCCTGGGATGGTCACACGTTCGGCGTGAAGGCGCATGAGTTCCGGAAGGTGGCGGAGCTGCCCCGAAGGGTGCCGGGGACCTTCGAGATCGCGCTCGGCATCCATCCGGCGGATGCTGACGACAAGGCGATGCTCGAACGTCGCGGCTGGCGGCTGGCCGATCCGCGTGGTGTCGCGGGCAGTCCCGACGCCTTCCGCGCCTACGTGCGAGCCTCAGGAGCCGAGTTTTCCGCGGCCCAGGGCATCTACGTCGAGACCAACAGCGGATGGTTCAGCGATCGTACGGCGGCCTATCTCGCAGCTGGGCGGCCTGTCCTGGTGCAGGACACCGGTTTCAGTCGGACTCTGCCCACGGGCGAAGGACTGATCAGCTTCACCACGATGGAAGAAGCAGTTGCCGGGGCGCAAGAGATCATGACTGCCTACGACCGGCACAGCCGCGCGGCACGCGAGATCGCGGTGACCTACTTCGACTCAGATCTCGTCCTGCGTCCCTTGATCGATGGTCCTGGAGCATGATCATGATGCTGAGGGACGCCGACCGCTGGTGAAGATCATTGTCGGCGGCATGATTTCCGCCGTCCCAGGCCAGGGCGGCGCAACATGGGCGGTTTTGCAATACCTGCTCGGCTTCACCCGCCTGGGCCACGATGCGTACTTCGTCGAGGTACTGGACGACAAAGTCTTGCAGCCTGTTGGCGCAGATCTCAACCAGTCAAGGAATGTGCGCTACTGCGAGGACGTCATGCAGGAGTACGGACTCCAGCACTCCTGGGCGATCATGCGACGAGGAACGCGGGACACCGCCGGGTCGTCGTACGACTCACTGACCCGGATCGCCAAGGAAACCTCGGTGCTGATCGACGTCGCCGGCACTCTCGCCGATGTGGAGTTGTTCTCCTCGGTGCCCATCCGCGTCTACCTCGACCTCGATCCGGCCTTCACTCAGCTGTGGGACACGCAGGGAGTCGACGTGCGGCTCGACGGCCACACCCACTTCTTTACCGTCGGGCAGTCGATTGGCACGGCGGCCTGCGATGTGCCAGCAGGCGGACGCACCTGGCGTACGACGTCGCCGCCCGTGGTTCTGGATCACTGGCCGGCCGGAGTGCGCGTATCCCACGATGCCTTCACCACCGTGGCGAACTGGCGGTCGTACGGGTCGATCGAGCACAACGGCATTCACTACGGCCAGAAGGCGCACTCCCTCCGCGGGCTCATCACCCTGCCGACCCGGACCGCCGAGCACTTCTTGCTCGCCCTGGCCATCGATGAAGCAGAGACCGCCGACCTCGCGGCAATGCATGTCAATGGCTGGCAGCTGACCAATCCCGCGCATGTGGCCGGCTCGCCGTCCGACTACCGTCGCTTCATCCGGGAATCCAAGGCCGAGTTCGGCGTCGCCAAAGAGGGCTATGTCAGGTCCCGCAGCGGGTGGTTCAGCGACCGAAGCGTCTGTTATCTGGCAGCCGGACGGCCGGTGCTCGCCCAGAACACTGGCTTCAGTGAGCATTTGCCGACCGGGACAGGACTGGTGGCCTTCGAGAGCGGCGAGGACGTCCTCGAGGGGATCGAGTCGATCAACGCCGACTACGACCGACACGCTGACGCGGCCCGCCAACTGGCCGAGGAACACTTCGACTCCGACAAGGTTCTCAGGCGTCTGCTGGCAGAGGTCGGAGTCTCGCAGTGAGGGATCGAGACGAGTTGTGGGAGGTCCTGGACGAGATTCTCGCCGCGCATTTTGGCGGTCCCGTTGCAATCACCGCAATCGACAGCGAGCCGTACATCTACAACACGAGCTTTGGTCTCGACGATCTGCAGGTCGAGCTGGCAGATGGCAGGTCGCTACGTCTGATTCGCAAGAACCTTGGCGTGTCTGGGCTACTCGAGGACGCGCGTAACGGGAAGCCGAGCTTCTTGCACGAACCGTACCGAGAGATCCAGACCTATCGGCGGCTGCTCAACCAGGCAGATCTTGGGACTGCCACCTGCTACGGTGCCGTAGCCGACACGGACTCCGCCCGGTACTGGTTGTTCCTCGAAAAGGTGGACGGCCGCGAGCTCTACCAGGTGGGCGAGGTTGACATCTGGGTGCAGGTGGCGGCCTGGCTCGCCGAGCTGCACGGCTGTTCCGCTCTCGAGGTCGATTCGGTCCAGCAGCGAAACCGTCACCTCATCTCCTACGATGCCGAGTTCTACCGTCGCTGGCTCACCCGTGCAAGGAACTACACCGAGGCTGCCGGGCGGGCGGATCAAGAACGGACCCTAGCCGTCATCGGGAACGGACTCGAGGCAGCGCTCGGCCTGCTTGCGGAGTTGCCAACGAGCTTCGTGCACGGCGAGTTCTACGCCTCGAATGTCTTGATCGGCGAGGGTACGGTCGGGCGCCGAATCTGTCCGGTCGACTGGGAGATGGCCGGCATCGGCCCAGGTCTTCTTGACCTGGCGGCCCTCTGCACCGGATGGGATGACACGAACCTGCGAGCGATCGTACGAGGCTACTCCGCTGCCCATGATCAGCAAGCTTGGCTCCGGGGCGAGGAGCGCCTCCTGCTGCTGCTTCGCTGTTGTCAGCTCTGCCTCGCTGTGCAATGGCTCGGTTGGGCGCCCCAGTGGGTTCCGCCTGCCGAACACGCGCGGGACTGGCTGGGCGACGCCTCACAGCTGGCGGAAGGCATCCTCTCGTGACTGATCCGCCAGACCACGCAGTCGCCGAGCGGTTGCTCATCGTCAACGGCGACGACTTCGGACGCACGCCCGGGATCAACAGGGGTGTCATTCGCTCGTACGACCACGGTATCTTGACCAGCGCCAGCCTCATGGTCCGGTGGCCGGCCGCGACGGACGCCCCGGCCTACTGCCGCGAGCGAGCAGACCTCAGTCTCGGGCTCCATCTGGATCTGGGGGAGTGGGTCTTCCGCGACGGCACTTGGCATTGCCTCTATCAGGTGGTCGACCCGACCGAGATCGGGGCCGTACGAACTGAGGTGCGCGCACAGCTGGAGCTGTTCCGGAGCCTTGTCGGCCGTGATCCCAGCCACCTCGACTCCCATCAGCATGTCCATCTTCAGGAACCGGTGCGGGCAGTCGCGATCGAGGAATCGCAGCGACTTGGGGTGCCGGTGCGTGCATGCGGTGCCGAAATCAACTACTGCGGCGACTTCTACGGCCAGACCGGCACCGGCGAGCCCTGGCCCGAGGGCATCACCGTCGACGCTCTGGTGCGGATCGTCGATGGGCTGGGGCCCGGGATCACCGAGCTCAGCTGCCACCCGGGCGAGGATGACGACTTCGACTCCGTATACCGGTTCGAGCGCACGACGGAGGTCGCAGTCCTCTGCCATCCTGATGTACGCCGCGCGCTCGCCGAGGCCGGTGTTCGCCTGACGTCGTTCTCCTCAGCTGCGCCGCGCGTCTGACCAGCGTCGGGCCGCCCGACCTTCTGCTTCGTACGGCGAACCAGGACTTGACAACCCCTTCATCGGCTGCGAAGCCTGAATCCGAGGTGGGACTGCGCGAACGGGACGAGGCCGAGAGGAACGAAAGATCGAGATGTTGGTGGTCCACGTACATGTCAGCGTCCAGCCGGACCGGGTCGCTGAGTTTCTTGAGGCAACCTTGCCCAACGCGCTGGCCTCGCTTGAGGAGCCCGGCGTCGTACGGTTCGACGTGCTGCAGGATCAGGCCGACGAGACACACGTGGTCCTGGTCGAGGTCTACCGTGACGCGGAGGCGGCCGCGGCGCACAAGGAGACCACGCACTACGCAACCTGGCGAGACACGGTCGCGGACATGATGGCCGTGCCACGACAGTCGACCAAGTTCTCTGCCGTGTTTCCGGCAGCGGAGCACTGGGCCGTCCGGTCGTGAGGTCCGGCTCGACCTCCTTCGACTTCGCCACCGCCGGCCGGGTCGTCGTCGGGGCGGGCCGGTCCGCCGAGCTGGGCGGCCTGATCGCCGGGCTCGGCTCCCGGGCGCTCGTCTGCACGGGGTCGCACCCGGAACGGCACCGGCCGATTCTCGACCGCCTGGACCTGCCGACTGCGATCGTCCGTGTCACGGGCGAGCCGACCGTCGAGGACGCTCGGGCCGCGGTGGCGGCCGGCCGGGATCACCAGGCCGATCTGGTCGTCGGGATCGGCGGCGGCAGCGTCCTGGATGTCGCCAAGGCCGTCGCGATGCTGCTCGGCAACGGCGGCGACCCGCTCGACTACCTGGAGGTCGTCGGCCGCGGCCTGCCGATCACCCGGGCCTCGGTACCGTACGCGGCCGTGCCGACCACCGCCGGCACCGGGGCCGAGGTCACCGAGAACGCGGTCCTGGCCTCGCCGCAGCACAACCGGAAGGCGAGCCTGCGCAGCCGGTACATGCTGCCGCGGCTTGCGCTGGTCGACCCGTCCCTGGCGATCGCCTGCCCGCCAGAGGTGACCGCGGCCAGCGGACTGGACGCGCTGACTCAGTGCCTTGAGCCGTACGTCTCCGCAAGGGCGACGGCCCTGACCGATGTGCTGGCGGCGGAAGGGCTGCGCCGGGCTGCCTTCGGTCTCCGGGCGGCCTACCTCGACGGCGGCGACCTGGACGCTCGGACCAACATGGCCATCTGCAGCCTGCTCAGCGGGATGTCGCTGGCCAATGCCAAGCTGGGAGCCGTGCACGGGCTGGCCGGTGTCATCGGCGGCATGGTCGAGGCGGCTCATGGCGCCATCTGCGCGGCGCTGCTCGCGGCCACCGTCGAGGTGAACGTACGGGCCCTCCGCACCCGGGAGCCTGAGAACCCGGCGCTGAGCCGCTTCGATCACGTGGCATCGATCCTGACCGGAAAGCCGGATGCCGGCGTCCAGGACGGCCTCGCGTGGATCCGCGAAACCGTCCAACTGCTCAGAGTTCCCGGGCTCGCCGAGCTGGGCCTACGCCTTGATCATCTGCCCGACATCGTGGCAGGAGGCCGCGCGTCCAGCAGCATGGCCGGCAACCCGATCACCCTGACCGACGTGGAGCTGCACGCGATCCTCGAAACCTCAATGTAGCCGCGGATGCGCGGCCGCGGCCCGGCCGTGCGACATCTGACCCATGCCCGTCCCGGCCAAGATGGGCATCCCGCCCGACGCCGCGCGCTGATCGCCGTGCCTACCGTGATGGTGACATGGCCAGCACAGCAACGCCCCGACATTTCGGGAGCCTTTCCCGCCCCAACCGGGCGAGCTCCCGCCATGCCA